>Ga0180007_10000039_pt1 | contig 228736 bp, 178 predicted proteins | sample MM_PC_MetaG_FD_121122 | JGI IMG/M metagenome (GOLD analysis project Ga0180007, IMG submission 121122) | Groundwater microbial communities from the Aspo Hard Rock Laboratory (HRL) deep subsurface site, Sweden - MM_PC_MetaG | ecosystem: Environmental > Aquatic > Deep subsurface > Groundwater... | reverse complement strand
TTATCGTCCAATTGAGTCTCTCATCATGTTTTGTAATTTCGGATGGCCAGACACCAGGTATATTAATCTTGAAATTGCTCCCGAAAACCTCTCGTCAGCCATCCCCAAAATAGAAGCGGCAATAAGTTCATTCAGTCCAAACTTTGCTTTCGAGTATTCATTTCTTGATGATGATTTTGCCGCTCTATATGATGATATGAAAAAAGAAAGTAATCTCTTTAACTCGTTTACACTCCTCGCAATAATCATTTCCTGTTTAGGCTTGTTTGGTTTGGCTTCTTACATGGCCGAGCAGAGGACTAAAGAGATTGGTATAAGAAAGACCCTGGGCGCTTCAATATTAAACGTGGTAATTCTATTTTCTAAAGGATATACAAAATTAGTATTTCTATCAATTATTCTTGCATGCCCCGCGGCATATTTCTTCACCTCCAGCTGGCTGGAAGATTATCCATACAGAATATCACTTTCACCGGTTTATTTTGTTGGCGCAGGACTGGCAACTTTAACAATTGCTCTGCTGACTATTTCTTTTGTCACACAAAAAGCGGCGAGGATTGATCCGGCAAAGACATTAAAAACTGAGTAAATAATTATCCCGATTCTTTCAAAGGGTCGGGAATCCTTTCCTTACAAATGTTTTGACAAAGATGGTGATATTATTTCGCTCGCCTTAATGATAACCCTTTATGCTGCAAGAAGTTATTTTGATAAATCTTATGACAAATTATTTGTAAATTGCCCACTAAACATTGCTGAGGTTTTATGAGTATGACTCTTTTTGATCCATTGTTCCACTATTCCCATAAGATCGGTTATGAACCGGAATTAATTGAAAAGATTGTAACAGGTGAAAAATACACCGCTGTATTGCTTAAGAACGGAAACATCGGTGTTTGCGCCAACCTCACAACCGAATTCGAAGTTAAAAGCGCGATCCCAACCCAGATAAATATCAGTTCTTCCACTCACAGAATAATTTACACCTCATATCTTAACGCACTTTTAAACTATGAGAACACCTACAATCAAAAACTTGATATCTTTCAGGCAATTGACTTTAAGGATTATGAAACTATTACTATGATTGGTTACTTCATTCCACTGGTAAAAAAGTTTGATAATATTGGAATAGACTTAAATATCTTTGACAATGCCATGGAAGATGAGCGGCTTTTACCTGAGGAGAAAAAAGAAGAATATGTTCGAACTGCAGACTGTCTGATTGTAAGCGGCACTACAATCCAAAACGGAACCTTCTCTCATTTGCTTTCTCAGACAAAGGAGAAGTGTGACATATTTTTGCTTGGTCCTTCTTCAATAATGAATGAAGACATGTTCAGCAACACCACTATAAAAGTAATCTTTGGAGCCATATTCGAAAAAAATGATGAGAGTGTTTTGGAGTTAATAAAAGAAGGACATGGAACCAGAGATTTTATTAAATTCGGGCAAAAAGTTGTGTTTGTTAAATGATTTTCTGTCACCCAACCCAATTAATTTTGGAGGAGCAATAACAAAGTGAAAATATTATTATTGTACAACAACTACGCCGCAAACCGAAGAGCACGTGTTAAGTATAAAGCCGTTCTCGATCTCCTACGACAAAACAACATTATTGCAGATGTTAAAGTAACCGACTACAAATATCAATCAATTGAAATTATAAAAGAAAGCAACCTGGCTCATTATGATGCCGTAATTGGAGCAGGAGGAGACGGCACAGTCTTCGACGTAGTTAACGGAATTATGTTAAATCCTTCCGAGACTAAAATACCTTTTGGCGTAATCCCGCTAGGAACCGGCAATGCCTTTGCACGCGACCTTGGCCTGAGCGATAACCCATGGCAAAAATCTATTGAAGCCATTAAAAACTTTAGAACAATTAAAACAGACCTGGGTTTTGTTAAGACTCCCAAGGAATCATTTTACTTTAGTAATATATGTGGTTTCGGATTTGTGATGGATGCCGCCGATACTGCCTCTCGCCTTAAAATGTTTGGTGAAGCGTCCTATATTTTTGGGGTTCTTTATCACATCATGTTTCTAAACTCTTTCAAACTTAAGATGGAGATTGATGGAAAAGTGATTGAGCGGGATAACGTTTTTGCTGAGATATCCAACACCCGTTATACAGGCAAGGATTTTCTCATGGCACCAACAGCCTCAATAAATGACGGACTGCTTGATGTTACACTCCTGAATAAATGCAGCCGGGGCAGAGTAATCTCCTGTCTGCCAAAAATATTTAAAGGTACTCATGTTGAGATGCAAGAGGTTGAAACCTTCAAAGTAAAACGCGTTTCTTTTGAAACTGATTCCCCCAAAAAACTTACACCCGATGGTGAGGTTATTGGTCAGACACCTATTGTTGTTGAATGCATTCCGAAAGCACTGGACGTGATAACGAATAACTTAGAGACGTAGAGACGTAGAGACGTAGAGACGTAGAGACGTAGAGACGTAGAGACGTAGAGACGTAGAGACGAAAAATATTTAAAATAAAAAGGCGAGCCTTGTTTGGCTCGCCTTTCAAATATTCAAAATTCAGAATTAAGAATTCATCATTGCTCTTAATTGTAGTTTGGCAAAAACGAATACTCTTTAGATAAGTATAAACTCTGCTCAACAAAATCTTCCGGTATCCTTACTTTTACGTCAATAATCTCATCCCCCTTCATTTCAGGTTCGAGGATTGTTGTCATAAAGCCGCCATAAGGAGCAATGTTTAATTTCGCATATCTTTCAAGTACTTCTTTGTGCAAATCATAATCGATTTTTACTCCGAAAGTTTCAACGAGGTACTGGCATTTTTCAAAATCACCTTCTGATTTAATACGCTGAACTTCGCGTAACTGCTCACCGTAAATTTCACGAAGCTTCATGTAATCATTAATTACGAAGAATGTTTTGCCATCCATAACAACTTTTTCAATTACCTTATCTTCTTTGCCCATATCCATTGCCCACTTGGCAATAAGCTGTCTGTTGCGCATATGAGCCTGAGCAATATCGTCACCAAGTTTGATTCTGACAAGCTGTCTCATCAAACCGTTTGTTACCTGATTATCATATTCTGCTTTACCAACATCAAGTGAAGGTATCAGCCCAAGATCGACTAGTTTTTGATCCATTAAATAATAGAGAGCAACCAGATCTGCACGGGTTTCTTCAAGTGTGCTGGCGTACTGCTTCATGGTTTCCGCAGGAGTACCAACACCAGGATTTATTTTACCTGAACCGTGACCAATCACTTCATGCAAATCTGTGTGAAGATTGCCGGACAAACCGCCATATGTTTTAATTCTATTAATCACATCTTCGCCATAGTGGTATTCTTCGACCATACCGCTTGAAGCGCCAGCCATTTCGTAGGCATAACTGATATTGCCCAGAGTAACAGACTTGGAACCGTGATTAGCTCTAATCCAGTTAGCGTTTGGTAGATTGATACCCAAAGGACTATTTGGATAAGCATCACCGGCATTAGCGACAACGGTAATAACCTTGCCGGAAACACCCTGAACTTTTTCACGTTTGTGCTCATCCATTATGGACGAGTTGTCTTCGAACCATTGTGCAGCGCCTGTAATGGCTTCTACCCTTTTGGTTGCCTCAAGATCCTTGAAAGAAATTATTGACTCCCAATTTGCGCGTGCGCCTAGCGGATCGCCATAAGTCTCAATAAAACCATTTACAGCATCAATCCTGGATTCCGTATCGGTCGCCCACAAGATATTGTACTGGTCGAAAGTTCTCAAATTACCTGTTTTGTAGTAATCGGCTAATAACTCAAGCCATTTTTTCTGAGTATCATTTTCGGCAACAGTTACTGCTTTTTCAAGCCAGTAAACTATTTTGTCAATTGCTCCTGAATACATCCCGCCGGATTTCCAAACTTTCTCGACAACTTTACCATCTTCTTTTACCAGCTTGGAGTTTAATCCATACGATATTGGAGTAGGATCATTTTTATCAACAATAGTTTTGTTGTACGCCTCTACCTCAGCTCTTGTCAACCCTTCATAAAAATTAATAGCAGACTCTTTAACAACGTCTACATTAGGATCGGAGTTGGTGCGAATAGGATCTACTGTTGGATCAAACATGATAGGCTGTAGCTTCGCCAACATATCTTCAACTGTCTGTCCATCTTCAAGAGGGAAACCAGCAGCATCGGAATGGTTTACAATCTCAGTAAAATATTCAAATGAAAAGCCCGGTTCGAACTTCTTTTCTGAATAATGATGGTGGATGCCATTAGCAAACCAGACACGTTTTACGTAAACCATAAAGTTTTCATATTCACTCGTCTTTTTGTTGCCGCTGAATGTCTTTACAATATTTTCGAGAACGTCGCGTATGTAAAGATTGTGTTTGTAATTCTGATCCCAGGTAATATCTCTTCCTGATAGCGCAGCCTGAGATAAGTAGTAGGAGAGCTGTTTTTCTTTTAAGGATAACTCTTCAAAACCAGGAACCTGGTATCGAAGAATTCTAATATCAGCAAACTGGTCAGTCTGCCACTTAAATTCTGTTTCTTTTTTGCCTGAACAATTTGTCATAATCAATGCTAGGATTAGTAAAAGGAATGTGTCTAGTAATTTCATTAAACCCCCGAAATCTTTATGTGTGTTAAAAAAAATACTTACACTCAAAAATTAGTGAAATATTCAATCCAATACTATCCCGCAATATTCTTATTGAACAATAACGATTATCAAAAAAATATAATCATTATATTTGCACAATTCTTACCGGGTAAATTCTATCATTATGAATAAATTTTTTAAATATTACATATCGACCTATAAAGGTATACCCAGGAATGCCTGGCTGCTATCGGCAGTTGTGCTAATTAACCGAAGCGGCGGCATGGTGTTATTCTTTCTATCATTGTACTTAACTAAAGAACTTGGTTATTCAGTTTCTACAGCTGGAGCAATAATAAGTATATTTGGCGCAGGTTCCTTGGTTGGTTCTCTTTTGGGTGGTTATCTGACTGATAGAATTGGTCCGAATAGAGTTATGCTTTTTAGTTTGCTTTTAGGCGGCTTTGGATATATTGCTATGGGACAAGTTAGCGACATTTACATGCTGGGCACAATGACTTTTATAGCGGCAGCATTAAACGAATCATTCCGTCCGGCTAACGCAACAGCTTTTGCCGATGCATGTCCGCCTGAAGTTAGAGCACGCGGATATGTTCTAAACAGAACCGCCATTAATTTGGGCGTTACAATAGGCCCGGGCATTGGCGGCTTTTTAGCCATGATTTCTTATAGTATACTCTTCTGGGTAGATGGACTGACCTGTATTTTGGCTGCAATTGTTTTCTGGTTTATCCTACCAAAATCTACAAGTGTGGAAAAGAGTGAAGAGATATTATCAAAAGTCAACTTTACTTCGCCTTATCAAGACAAGCTTTTTCTCCTTCTGTTATTCTTTCTATTCGGGATGGGAATTTGCTTCGTTCAGCTCTTTAATACCTGGCCCTTATATCTTAAAGATATTTACTTCTTTGATGAGGATATTATTGGAATTCTTCTTGCCGTTAATGCTTTTACGGTCGTTTTGCTCGAAATGCCTCTTATTCACCGTCTTGAAAAAGGAAATACAGTAAAACCGATGATAATAGGAACCTTCTTATTATTTGCAGGTTTTACTCTTCTGCCCTGGGGCACTGGATTTGGATTTGCCCTTTTTGCCGTGTTGATCTGGACCCTTGGCGAAATTCTGGTCTTTCCCTTAATGGCAACATATATTGCAAACAGAGCCAGTGACAAAACCCGTGGCAAGTACATGGGACTTTTTACTTTCACCTTTTCGCTCGCCTTTATTATTGGTCCGATAGTTGGAACCACCGCATACCAAATTGATAAAGGACTGTCTTTTTATCTCCTTAGCGTACTAGGGATTATTATTACTCTCATGTTTGTAATGGTTGAGAAAAAAATGATTTCCGAACAATAATTTTTTATTTAGCGTTTAGTTACCATTAAATAAGCAGTTGTTGTCAATATTAGATTAAGTATATTTTTATAAATTAACATGGAAATGAAATTATGTTTATTGGACATTTTGGTGCTGGTTTTGCCGGAAAAAAATTCGCAAAGCGGCCTTCTTTGGGCACCTTGTTTATCGCCGCTCAGTTTATTGATCTTTTATTTCCGATACTCTTAATTCTTGGACTGGAATCAGTTAAGATAGAACCGGGCAATACAGTTGTTACGCCATTTAACTTTATTAATTACCCAATTTCACACAGTCTTCTTGGGGTGCTCCTTTGGAGTTTATTGGTCGGGGGCATCTATTACTATTTCAAGAAAGATAAGCACTCATCCGTTGTACTCGGACTACTCGTTCTAAGTCATTGGGTGTTGGATCTTATTTCCCATCGTCCTGATTTACCTGTGATACCCGGCGTTGACTGGTTTGTTGGTTTCGGTCTGTGGAATTCCCTTCCGGCAACAATAATTATTGAAGGCGCTATATTCGGTTTGGGTATTTACTATTACCTTGCTTCAACCACTGCCAAAAATAAAACCGGACTTTATGCCTTCTGGGGCTTGATTGTTTTTCTTGTGGTTGCTTACTTCTCAAGTCTATTTGGACCTGTACCTTCATCAGAAGAGCCTTTTGGCTACGTAGGACTTTCTCAATGGTTGCTTGTTGCTTGGGGTTATTGGATAGATAAGAATAGAGAAAACAAATAAATTGTTCAGGGCGAACCTTGGTTCGCCCAACACTGATAATTAATTAGTGATGTAAAGTTTGTTAGGAAGTTTTATTTTAACTCCTGTATTTTCACCTGCCAAATCTGTATTCTGATCACCAATGCACATAACAATATCATAACCTGCTTCTGTTAAAAGTTTCCTTTCAGTCTCTTTGAACTTTTGTGATGGAAATCCTTCAAACTCCGGGCCTTTGCATATAAGGGTATCAAATACGGTTATTCCGGAACTAATAAGATTATCATAAGTGTGGTTACAGCTCTCGCTTGTCCTTGCGGTAAGAAAGATAACTGATAATCCACTCTCTACAGCTTTTTTATAAAACTGAACTGTTTTATCTATCGGGTCAGCACTACCTTCCTTCAAATAAATATTCCACAAATCACTTTCGTAACCGAAATTTATACTTTTAATATAATTGTAGTTCGAAAGAATTGTTTCGTCAACATCAAAAATAATTGCAGCATTTTTATTATAGGACTTTTTTAAAACTTCGTAAGCCGGTTCTAAAGCTTTATCTAGATCCGTTTCGTAAAGTCCAGATTCATAGTAGTTAGCAATATTTTTCTTGCTGACATCAAGATTTTGAGTTTCATGACTACATTCGTTCTTACAATTCTGTAAAAAGAACGTCATAACTAATAATGTCAGTACATATGTAAGTTGTTTCAACATAACCTTTTCACCTATAATCTTCAAGGGGTTGACAAGATAGTAAAAAAAATCAGTAATATGCCAGGACATGTGTCCAAAAACAGAATTCAGGAGTCAGGAGATAAAACATAGGGTCAGCTTTCAAAATAAAAGCAAACATCATCAATCAACCAGGTTTTGCCTGTTGGTAAGCGAAAATGTTCGCTTACCATAATCAACAAACCCGCAATCCTCAAACCTGTTATCCACTAATCCGGTTTCTTTTGCTTCTAGATAATTTTTCCTAACTTTACACAAATCAGATATGGGGGTCAGGGTTATCCCACTTCTATATTTACATCTATATAACACTAAACTCGGGGAAATAAGAATGAAAGGAACTATTCTATTACTTTTGGCTTTATTTTGTATGAACATTTCGGCACAAAATAATAATCCGTTTTTCGTTGAGTGGGACACACCATTCCAGACACCACCATTTGACGAAATTAAAACCGAACATTTTCTTCCTGCTATCCAAGAGGGTATTAAACTGGAAAAGGAAGAAGTTGACGCAATCATCAATAATCAAGAAGAACCAACATTCGAAAATACCATTGTGGCTTATGAAAAAGCTGGTAAGTTTTTATCACGGGTTAACAGAGTATTTGGTTCACTACGCGGCACAATGACAAATGACGAGCTTCAAGCCGTAGCCAGAGAGACTACACCTCTTCTCTCAAAGCATGGAGATGATATTAGTCTTAACCCAATGCTCTTTGGAAGAATTAAAAAAGTTTATGACAAAAGAGAATCCCTAAACTTATCTGTTGAAGAAAACAGACTATTAGAAAATCAGTATAGTGGCTTTGTACGAAGCGGCGCTAACCTAAACGAAGAAGAGAAATCCGAATTAAGAAAGATTAACGATGAGCTTTCTATGTTAGGACTAAACTTCGGCGAAAATCATCTTAAGGAAACTAATGCAATTGCTCTTATAATTGAAAACAAAGATGATTTAGTAGGACTTTCTGATGATATAATTCAGGGCGCTCTGGAAATGGGAGCAGCAAAAGGTCAGGAAGGTAAATACGTTTTCACCCTGCAAAAACCAAGCTGGATTCCTTTCTTAACCTATTCTCCAAAACGTGAGTTGAGAGAGAAAGTTTATAAGGCTTACATTAATCGTGGAAACAACAATAACGAAAATGACAATAAAGAAATCGTTTCAAAAATAGAAGCCCTTCGTGTTAAACAAGCCAACCTGCTTGGTTATAAAACTTACGCTGATTACGTTCTTGAAAAAAACATGGCTAAGAACGCCGGGAATGTATATAAGTTCCTGGATGACGTTTGGACTCCTGCGGTTGCAAAAGCGAAGGAAGAAATTAAAGATATGCAGGCTATTATTGATGCTGAAGGAGGCAACTTTAAGTTAGCAGCCTGGGACTGGTGGTATTATTCAGAAAAAGTGAAAGTTGATAAATATGCGCTTGATGAAGAGTCTTTACGCCCTTATTTCAAAATGGAAAATGTACGTGCCGGAGCTTTTGATGTAGCCAACAAACTATATGGAATTACCTTTGAAGAAAGAAAAGATATTCAGGTGTATCATCCGGACGTAACCGTCTTTGAAGTAAAAGAAGCTGACGGAACACATCTTGGCGTATTCTATTCAGACTACTATCCACGCGAATCTAAACGTTCCGGTGCATGGTCAAGCAGTTTCAGAAGTCAGAGCAACATGGATAGTGAATATATAACTCCACTGGTATATAATGTTGGCAACTTTGCTAAACCAACCGGTGACAAACCGTCTCTTATGAGTCTTGACGAAGTTGAAACCCTTTTCCACGAGCTGGGTCACGGTTTACATTCATTATTCTCAAACACAACTTACCAGGGTTCACGCTGGGTGCCTAGGGACTTTGTTGAGCTTCCCTCGCAGATTATGGAAAACTGGGCAATGGAGCCATCAATGCTTAAATCATATGCAAAACATTATGAAACAGGCGAAGCGATTCCTGACGAGTTAATTGAAAAGATGGTAAAAGCCGGCCACTTTAACCAGGGTTTTGAAACTGTTGAGTATGTTGCAGCTTCTTACCTTGATATGGACTGGCAGATGCTAACTGAGGCAACAGAAGTCCCTGTTCCTGAAATGGAAAAAACATGTTTTGGTAAAATTGGTTTAATGCCCGAGATTGCTCCACGTTATCTATCAACAAACTTTGGTCATATTATAGGTGGTTATGCAGCAGGATATTACAGTTACCTATGGGCTGCTGTTCTTGATAGCGATGCTTTTATGGCATTCAAAGAGACAGAACTTTTCAATCCTGAACTGGCAAAATTATTCAGAGAAAAAGTTCTTGCCCGCGGAGGTGTCGAAGACCCAATGGAACAGTTTATTATGTTCCGTGGAAGAGAGCCAAAGGTTGATGCACTTCTTGAGAAAAGAGGGCTTAAGTAGACTCAAAGAAACCAGACTATCAGACCTTAGACTAAAGATATTAGACAGAAAGCCGCTTATTATGAGCGGCTTTTTTATATTCAAACGATAGACAATTATGTGTTTTTAAAGTAATTTTTATTATCTTGATCGTGTTTAAGGGCTTATTTCATAATTTAATTTTCTGATTCTGACAGACATTTCTGTTGATTCAGCTAATCCATCCTCTCGATTTAAGAGAGAGACCATAATGCCGAGTAGTCTTTTTATGACTATGTGCAATCCCTTGTAATAAAACATATTATCTATTTGTGTTGGAGGTGATTATGGTTTTTACGGTATTTTTAACCAGTTCAATTCTTTCGTCTACCATCAAGAATATTCGTTTAATTAATTCAATTAAAAATTTCATGTTGTATTTATTCTTCATGATAATTGTAACATCCTCTATCTCACAAGTTACAAATGCTCAAACATGGCAAGAAATCGCACGAAGATTACCCTCAGATATATCTGCTGGCGAATACTTTGGGCATAGTGTTGCTGTTTCGGGTGATTATGCGTTTGTAGGCACAGTTTACGATGGCTCAGTGTATATATATTTAAGAGACCTTGGTGGAACTGAAAACTGGGGACTGTTAAAAAAAATTACCTCCTCTGATTATCAAGCTCAAGATCGGTTTGGGTATGCTTTGTCTGTTTCAGGCGATATACTGGTTGTTGGTGCCTCTCATGAAGATACTAAGGCTACTGATGCCGGTGCAGTTTATGTTTTTTATAAAGATGAGGGTGGAGCAGGTAATTGGGGGGAAGTAAAAAAAATAATTCCTTCTGATGGTCGTTTCAATGACTGTTTTGGCAGGTATCTCGAGATATCCGGTAATTTACTGATTGTAGGTTCGCCATACAATGACTATGATGTCAATAATCAGAATTGGGTCGATGATGCAGGAGCTGCATATATCTATGAAAAAGACCGGGGTGGTGCTGATAACTGGGGAATTGTAAAAAAAATTACTGCTCCTAGTAACAACAGGGATGCTGGAGATTATTTTGGTGGAAATTGTTGTATTGAAAGTTCTAATATTTTTGTAGGAGTAGACTCTGAAGATACCGATGAAGACGACCTTAATATAAAAACAAACCCGGGTGCTGTTTATATTTATTCACAAAATTTAGGCGGGGATGATAATTGGGGACTATTTAAAAAACTTGTGGCTTCTGATAGGGATGATAATGATGGATTTGGTTATGATATAAGTATCGATAATGGATTATTGACCGTTGGTGCCCCTTGTGGAAGTAATGGAAAATCTGGCTTTGTATATATTCTGAAGAAAGACGCTGGCGGAGTAGATAACTGGGGAGAGGTAAAAAAGATTACTGCTTCTGATGCCGCGGCAACAGATAGATTCGGTTTAAGCATCTCTCTGTCTGGAGATAATTTAATTGTTGGAGCTTATCAGGAAGATGAGGATGCTGGAGGTGCAAACCCGATTGCAGACGCAGGTTCCGCATATATATTCAATAAAGATCAGGGCGGGATTAATAACTGGGGGCAGGTTCAAAAAATAGTTGCATCAAATCGGGAGGCAAGTGGTCAATTTGGATATCGCGTTACTATCAATGGAAGTGATATTTGGATTGGGGCCGCGCATAAAAGTGCCAATACTGGTTATGCTTACGCCTTTAATTCAACTAATCAATCTCCTGTTGCAGGTTTTGGAAACACGCTAAGTTTTGACGGCACGGATGACGAATACATAAGCGTAGCAAATCCATCAGCCTTCAATTTCGGTGCAACTGACTTTACTATGGAATTCTGGGCTAAGATTGTTTCCGATGGAACCTACCATAGATTATTGTTCAAATCTTCCGATGTTGATTCATGGGTTACTCAAGGCAAACAATTATATATCGGGGATGATAATAAGATATATTTTGATTCGAATGGTGATGGCACATTACCATCCAATACTGCTATAACAACAGGCAGGTGGACTCATATAGCTGCATCTTTCAATAATGCATCGAACACGGTAAAAATATATATAAATGGTGTGCTTGATAAAACCGGAATTATTTCCCTTAATAATGATAATGCCGGACACATAATGGCAATAGGTCATCACTTCGACGGCAATATCGATGAATGCAGAATCTGGTACCAGGAATTAACCCAGACTCAAATACAAAACTGGATGTATCGCGAAGTTGATATCACGCACCCGGCGTATAGTAATTTAAAGCTCTACTACAAGTTGAATGAAGGAAGCGGTACAACTGCTACCGACATTGACGGCGCTGATAATAACGGAACTCTTATTAATATGGAAGCGGGTGATTGGGTTGATAGTACCATACGAGGTTGGTACACAGACGAAGGTACAGCTTTTAACGGAAAACTTGTAGGAAGCGACGTTGAGGGCAGCAGCTCCGATGGTTCAGACTGGGATTTGACTTTCCAGATTGAGACTCAACCAACCAAAGGCAGTGTAACAATTACCTCAGATAATAATTTCACCTACACTCCATATGAGAATAATACAGGAGATGACAGTTTTACTTATAAAGTTAAAGATGGAAACGACGATTGGTCGGCAGCAAATACAACTAACGTAACAATCGCAAATACATCCGACTCACCTGTGGCTGGTTTCGGAAATGCATTAAAATTTGATGGCACGGATGAATATGTTAATGTCGCAAATCCATCAACATTAGATTTTGGTTCAAATGATTTTACAGTTGAATTCTGGGTAAAGTTTGATGTAACGGGGCATTACCATGATCTATTTCGAAAATCAACATCACTCGTTAATCCCGGCGGATGGGTTAACCTTGGTAAAAAATTAGAAGTCGATGATAATGACTATTTGAAATTTGATGCTTGCGATATAGGAATAGTGACATCTAACAGTAAAATCATCGCGGATAAATGGACACACCTTTGTGTAACTTACAACAAAACATCTCACGATGTTAAAATATATTTTGACGGAGTATTGGATAAGAGCGGAACATTAAACCTACTCGCCGATAATCCCGCGCACTTGCTGGCTATCGCTCCCTGGGTAGACGGTACGCTGGATGAATGCAGAATCTGGTATCAGGAATTATCAGAGACTCAGATTCAGAACTGGATGTATCGCGAGGTTGATAATACTCATCCAGCCTTTGGTAACCTTGTACTTTATTATAATATGAATGAGGGGTCCGGTACAACTGCAACAGACAAAGCCGGTGCTAATAATAATGGTACACTCACAAATATGGAAGTGCCTGATGACTGGACAGCTTCGGATGTTAGAGATTGGACCACGAATGAAGAAACCGTTCTTAACGGCAAACTAACCGGCAGTGATGTTGACGGTAGCAGCACCGACGGCGCTGACTGGAATTTAACTTTTGATATTGTTACTCCACCAACAAAAGGAAACGTAACTATACCTTCAGACAATAATTTTACTTTTACCCCTGATGTCAATAAAACAGGATCTGATAGTTTCACCTACAGAGTTTCTGATGGATCTGAATGGTCGAATACTCATACATTGAATCTCTCCATTTCAAATGTAAATGATCCGCCGACAGGGGGTAGTGATACAGTTACGACAGACCAGAATTTTAGTATAACATTCGCCACGGGCGATTTCACCTACAATGATGTTGAAAATACAGCCTTCGATGGTATTCAGATAACCCAGGTAGAATCAGCCGGTGACCTTGAATATAATGGAACAGATGTTGCAATTTCAACCGACTGCCCGGATGTAACAAAGCTGGTCTTCATTCCGGAAGCAAACAAAAGTGCAACTCCCTATGCCACCTTTAAATTTAAGGTAAGAGAAGTGGGTGGTACCTTAAGCATCAGTGATTATACTATGACAATAAATGTGAATCATACTAACGGTCCACCTGAAGTTGTCATTAACACCGGACTTACTGTTATCGAAGGCCAATCTCAGACACTTAACGATCTAATACTAAAAAGTATAGATGATAACGACCCTGAGTCATCACTTAAATATATACTTTTTGATCTACCACAAAAGGGCTCTTTGCAATACAACCAACATTTTTTAAAATCTGATGGAATAAATTCAATTACTAGTTTTACACAAAATGATATTGCAAATGAACAAATCAGTTACACACACAACTCAGAAGAGAATATTTCAGACTTCTTCACTTTTAAGGTAGCAGATAGCGAAGGCGATTCAACTGCACTTCATACGTTTTCAATTACAGTCAACAACATAAATGATCCACCGGAAATAATCGGTTTGCCCCACATAGTCATAAAAGAAGATCTTCCCGCAAGCATTGCCATATCGGAATTATTGGAACTTGTAACAGATCCTGACGATCCGGATAGCACCCTGACAGTTTCTTTAATTTGTACTGACAGTAATCTTGAAATAACACAATCTGAAGGGTACTGCCAGGTTTGCGGATGTGAAAATTGGTTTGGAATCTCACAATTGTGTTTTAGAGTATCAGATGGAGAAAATACTGTAGATTCTCTTTTTACTATTTCAGTTGAATCAGTAAACGATAAACCTGTGCTTAATGTCCTTACATCAGAGATCTCGTTCATCAATACTGAAAATTACGAGCTGGAATTATTAGGTTGCGGTTCCGACATTGAAACACCAGACAGTTTACTGGTCTATGGTTTTGACATAGAATCCGACTCAGTTCATTTTAATTTCAATCATGATACTTGTGTATTAACCCTCTCGGCAAATAATAATTACGCTGGGTCAACAAATTTAACAATCACTCTCTTTGATAGAGATGGAGGCGGAATCCAGCACCAGATTTCTGTGACAGTTACTACCGATCCGACAGGAATAAATGATCTGAATGGAATACCAGCGGAATATGAACTTGCACAGAATTATCCCAATCCTTTCAACCCGACAACGGTAATCCGCTATGGTATTCCCTCATCTGTCATGCTGAACTCGGTTCAGCATCTGAACGGACAGACTCCGGATCAAGCCCGGAGTGACAACACACAGGTGACGTTGCGGGTATACGACATCCTCGGCAACCAGGTCGCAACATTGCAGAACGGAACACAGTCACCAGGCTACTACGAACGCACATGGAACGCGGGTAATGTTTCATCAGGTATTTATTTCTACATGCTGGATGCTGGTTCATTTAGGGATGTGAAGAAGATGATTTTAATAAAATAAGAAGATTATGATTGAGGCGTTAAGTTTACCATTAAAATGTTTTCTTAAATAAAAATAGCACCTGGATTAATCCCGGTGCTATTTAATAATCTTTATTACTCTGGGTTGTTCTGTCATTTTGCCTGAACAAGTAATAACAGACCCCCTGGCAAAAATGGCGGCTACTCGTATTTTAGAGAATCAACCGGATTCGCAAGAGCAGCTTTGATCGACTGAAACGCAACAGTAATCCATGCAATTAGCAGTGCTGACAAACCTGCAGCGATAAAAAACATAAAGTTCAATTCGCTTCTGTAGGCAAAACCCTCGAGCCATTGCTGCATGAAAATATATGCTGACGGCCAGGCTATCAGGTTGGCAACCAAAACCCACATTGTAAACTCTCGCGATAGCAAAACAACAACATTAGGTACAGTAGCCCCAAGTGTTTTTCTTATTCCAATTTCCTTTGTTCGTTTTTCTGCCATGAATGATGCCAACCCGAACAATCCCATACATGAAACAATAATTGCCAACAGTGTAAAGAACCCGAACATGGATTGAACCTGTTTTTCGTTCTCGTACATTTTATCTAATTCAGCATCAACAAAGCGTGGATCATATGTAGTTTCAGGAAAAGTAGACGCCCAGACTTCACCAATACTGGCTAGCGTTTGTTTAATATCATTCCCGTCAATTCTTATATACAACATCAGCTCTTCTCTATCTGAGTTTATCATAACCATTGGTTCAATGGTACTTTGCAAAGGTTTGAAGTGAAAGTCGTTTACCACACCTACTACTGTTGACTGCCTTTCACCATATTTAATTATCTGTCCAATTGGATTCGTGAATCCCATTTTCTTTACGGCGGTTTCATTTAATATTATTGACCCTTCTTTATCGCCTACAAACTTTTCTGAAAAGTCTCTTCCTTTTACAAGCTTCATATCCAAAGCACTTACAAAATGATCATCAACTAGTAAACAATTCATTATTATTTCTTCATCCGGGTTTTTTCCCTGCCACTCAACACTACCCATTATATGTGTTACATCTGTCAACAAATGAGATGCTTTTGAAAGATTTTTTATAGAGGGATTATCAGACAACCGATTCTCGAATGCCTCGTAATTTCCTCTCAATTCTTCATTCATTTCAAAATAGAGCAAATTTTCTCTATCAAAGCCCAGCCACTTGGTTCTAATAAAATCTATCTGATTGTTGGTTACCAGCATACCAATTGTAATAGCAATGGATAAAGAAAACTGCACAACAACCAACACTCTTCTGAAAGAAGAACCCGATATCTTTGATTTAACTGGTCCTTTTAATACATCGGCTGGCTGAAATGAAGAAAGGACAAAAGCCGGATAGCTTCCTGACAATAATGCGGAAAACAGAATTATACCGACACTGCCCCACAATAATGTTGGATTGTTAAGGAAATCAAGCTCCATGTTTTTCGAGGTCATAGAATTGAATTCGGGCAAAATCCAGGCAATAAACGTTAGTCCAAGAAAAAATCCGGCAACGGTAACAACAAATGCTTCACCTAAAAATTGGCTGACTAAATCTTTTCTGAAAGCTCCTATCACTTTTCTTATGCCGATTTCTTTCAATCTTGTGGATGCTTTAGCAGTTGAAAGATTCATAAAATTAAAGCATGCTATCAAAAGAACAAATATCCCCATTGCTATTGAAATGTAAACATAATCTATGTTGCCAATTCTCTCTACATCGCCTCTAAAATTTGAATAAAGATGGACATCCTCCAGTGGCTGAACAAATACTTTACTCTTACTACGTTCATAATGATTAAAAATGGTTTTTTCTATCTTATTATTAAACGCCTTAATGTCTTTAAGGTTTTCTATCTGCACATAATTGTAAAGTGGATTATTTGTTGATCTCCAGCCATCTCGAGGAAATCCCCACTTATATATAAGTTCAAAAGGTTGTAAAAAGTCAAAATTTAGATGTGAGTTATGCGGATAGTCTTTTATAACTGCAGTTACATTTAAATCCTCATCCCCTAGTCGTAACGTCTCACCAATTGGATTTTTGTCCCCGAATATTTTTTCAGCCATGCTTTTAGTCAATACTATGCTTTGCGTATTTGCTAAAGCTGTTGCAGGATCGCCAGAAATAAATTTAACAGAGAACATGTCTAAAAAGTCAGGAGCAACAAGCGCACCTCTGTTATCATACTCGTTATCACCATAATTAAAAGTGAAATCAAATATCCAATATTGAGAACCCTTTGTTACTTCGGGGTAATCTGCCTTTAATGCATCAGAAATTGTTGCAGGTGTTCTGGCAATCTTTGTTCTCTCACCAGCATGGTCAACTTCCTGAACAACTCTGTAAATGTTCCCCTTGTTTTTTACAAAGGAATCATAACTAAGTTCATTTTGCACCCACAGCATGATTAGGAGACAGCATGCAATTCCAATTGCTAATCCTAAGACATTTATAAATGTAAATGCTTTACTTTTTAGAAAACCCCTAACGGTTATTTTGAAATAATTGCGAAACATAACTACCCCCCAGTAGAATGAATGAAGTATGAATGGGAAAAACGATTTAAATGTTTGATACCAAAACCATATATACCCATTAACTCTGCCCTTATTGTTGCAAACCTCATTGTATATTTCGATGAAGTCTCCAAGAGCAAAGGTTCTTGACCTTAAATGAATAAATGTCTTTAACAACATTTTAGCAATTGCCGGCGGATGATATGTTTTGTTATCATTCATTTTCTATTCGTATTTCAATGTATTAATTGGATTTGTCAAAGCAGTTTTTAATGTATGATAAGTTATCGTAACTAAAGTTATAAAGATTGAAAGTGCCCCGGCACTTACAAAATACCATGAGCTCAAACCGGCATTAAAAGCATAATTCTCAAGCCAGGAACTGAGCAGAAAATATGCTATGGGCCAGGCAAGAATGTTTGAGACACTTACCCACTTTAAAAAATCGAATGAAAGCAAAGAAACCATACCTGAGACATCCGCTCCTAAAACTTTTCTGATGCCAATTTCTTTTGTTCTTCGTTCGGTCAGGAAAGCGGACATGCTAAAGAGCCCAAGACAAGAAAGCAGGATAGCAACTACTGCGAAATAGAAAAGAATTTCCTTCAGTTTTTCCTCGTTATTATACATACCGGCGTAATGATTGGAAAGAACATTAGCAGATGAATTTTTGTCTGATGAAAACTTTCTTGTTGACAGGGTTATATACTCGGTTACATTACTAGTTATTTGGTTTTTAACCTTAATGATTGCTATTCTCGCATAGTCTGGGGCAATTGCCATAATCACCGGTTCCATCTGCTCGTTTAAGGGACGGCAGTTAAAATTCTCTGTAATACCAATCACAGTTACTTCTTGTCCATGAAGAACTATTTTTTTTTCAACAATACTTTCACCACCCATTATTTCCGCGGCCTTCTTATTAATAATTACGGCTGCTGAATCTGTTGCATAATTCGTGGAAAAATTTCGTCCTGAAAGCAATTTAATCCCAAAAATATCAATAAATTCAAAATCAATGCCTGCAAAGGTAAAATTTGGGGAATAATCAGGATTCTTTCCTTCCCACTCAACTCCATCTGTCATTGGATCAATTGAATAGGGAAAATCCATAATGAAAGAAACTGCATCAATTTCATTATGCTTGAGCAGGTCATCTCTGAATGAATTCCTTTGTGATTTAACATCTTCATCAATAGAAACGTATAGCAAATTTTCTTTTTCAATTCCTATGTCTTTGTTTAGGATATAGTCAACCTGGTCATTTACTACAATTATTCCGGTAATAAGGGCTATTGAAATAGTGTACTGAACAATAACAAGAATTTTTCTCAAAGGTGATCGTGTACTGAACCCAGTGACTTTATCTCTGAATATTTGCGCCGGTTTATGTGATGAAAGAATATAAGCCGGATAAAGTCCTGAAAGTAGTCCGGTAACAATAGAGATGGTGATCAATAAACCTATGAAAGCCGGATTAGTATAATCAACAAACAATGATTTACCCAGTAATGCATTAAAATCGCTGATCAATGTTTCAACAAGAAGCATAGACAATCCAAGTGCAGTGAGTGAAACGAGAACTGACTCAGCCAAAAACTGATTTATTAACTGGCCCCTTTCAGCTCCAATTACTTTTCTTACGCCAACTTCCTTTAACCTGTTCATTGACCTGGCAGTTGTAAGATTTACAAAATTTATGCAGGCGATCAATAGTATAAGGCATGCAACAGCAGAGTAAACATATACTGCTGTAAGTGCTTCCCCACTGCTATCAACTCCAAGTAAATATATATCGCTGTACTTTTGCAGAGTCAGTTCGATATTGGATTCCGGGATGTGCTGCTTTACAAGATACTTAATCTGGGCATCAACATTATGCATGTCTGCGGCAGAATTTAGTTTTACGTAAGTCCGGCTCCACCTTTGGGACCAGCTGTTTATTGGCACACCTAAATTTTTCAAGTATTCAAAATTTCCAACAATATCGAATTTCACTGAAGAATTATCAGGCACATTTTTCAGTATACCGCAAATACTAAATGGATGCTCTTTATTAAAGATGATTGTTTCGCCTATTGGGTCACTCTCACCAAAATATTTTTTCGCTGTTTCTTCTGAAATAAGAACTGAGTTATTAGTCCTTGCCTTGTAAAAATAAATCCCTGACTTTAAGGGATAAGTAAACAAGCTGAAGAAAGTTGAATCAACAAAGGCGAATCCTCGCTCATTAAATTCATTTTCTCCCACGCTTACTTTGCCGGATTGATATATCACTCTCGAAGCAAGTTCAATATCGGTAAAACCATCCTGCATCGCCGGGCCAAGCGCGTTTGGCGTAGATTGAATGTATTGCTCTCCGTCCTCGGTTTTATCTATTCTTACAACTCTGTATAATAAGTCTACGTCTTTATGAAACTTGTCATATCCGGTTTCAGACATTACCCAAATTGCAATTAGAATCACACTCATCATTGCAGTTGTTAACCCGAAAAGATTTATTAATGAATAAGTCTTTTCCTTTAAAATACTCCTGAATATAAACTTGATGTTGTGTTTAAACATTATCCCTCCCCAGGTAACACGGTGAATTATAAATGGCAGTAACGATTTTAACAGTTGAAACCAGTACCAAAGGTTTGCATAGGTGACGCCTTCTCCCCTTCGGATTTCGTTAAACTCTTCCTCAAAATCACCAATGAGATAAGGGTTATCGGTAAATCGCGCTATCTTGCCCAGAAAATATCTTGCTATTTTGGGTGAACTCATTTTATTCCCGACCATATTCTAAATGGTTGTATTCAGTCCATCCCACAAGTTTTCATAAACCTGTCGGGATTCATTTACGGCTTTAATACCTTCTTTTGTAATACTATAATACCTTTTACTCATTCCGCCCCTTTCAGCGGTTGGCTCTCCCTGGTAAGCATCCAGAAAGCCTTTGCGAACCAGCCTGTCTAATGGTACGTAAACGCCACCAATGGAAAAGTTTTTACCGCTAAGTTCGTTCAGGTTGTTGCGGATTGTAACACCATATGCTTCATCTTTAAGACGCCAGACGGTAAGCAGGATTAATTCTTCTGTTTTGGAAAGCACTTCCATTTTATCTCCGATTTATTATTCTTTCTATATTATAGAATAAATACATTTTGTTAGACGCAGGTTTTGGGGAAAAGTTGTAAAAAGTATTGAAAAGTGAGAGGTGAGAAGAAAAAAACAATGATCAAACGCCAAATTACAAATAAGTCCCAAAGCTTAAAATGCAAAGATTAAAATAGTTTTTAAGTACTTTTCTCCTAAAAGCCAACGAAATAGTCTGATAATTGTGGATGTTGAATAAAGTATAAAGATCTTTGCCTGGGGATTTGGAATTTATTAGATGATTGAGATTTGTTTTTTGCTATTTGAATATTAAAACGGAGAGGGGATAAACGCTCTCACGCTCATCCCGGGAAGGGACACCTCAACTCTCCAGATCATTTCTTTCCGGCAACGAGGGAATCGTTTAAAACCCAAGAAAGAATTTACCTTTTCTCTTCCCTTTTTGAAGGTAATCTTTGTAATCATCAAGTGCTAAAATTCCAATGGGGCCTTCATAGATTCCACCTTCGCCACCTCTGTCGTATACCCTAACTGCCAACACATTATCTTTTTTTAATTTATCTAAACTTATCAGATAACCGCGTATGTGTTGGTAATCATCGTTATTAATTCCAACTAATGGATCCGAGATCATGTCTCCTGTCGAACCAATCAATTCACCATTCAGGTAAGTTTCATCTATGTCGTCAATTTTTCCGAGCATAACCACTACGTATTTGTCATTTGTCTTACTTGTCCATTTAAATGATTTCCGGTACCAGGCAAAACCATCATAATCAGGGTAACCATTAAATTCCCAGCGGGAGGGTACATTTACTGTCTTCCACGATCCATCATTAAGAGCGGGAGCTTTCCAATCCAGATTATCTCCTGTTTTAAATTTCCATTTCCCTTCCAAAACAGATAAAATGTCAACTCCGTATTCCAGTTCATATATTCCAACCTCCCCAGAGTAAATGCCGCCGCCGTATTCGTGATCATAAACTCTAACAGCTAAAATATTTTCCCTCTTAAAATCCAGGAATTCCTGAGGAATAATGTAATTTCGTTCTACTTGCCATGCAGTAATAAAATTTGGTGGAAATGACCCCGTCTTCCCAATTGCAACTCCATTCAAATAAACCTCATCAACATCGTCTATCATGCCAAGTCTTAGAACAAGCTTTTTATTTTTATCTTTTTCTGAAATTGTGAATGATTTCCTGTACCATGCATATCCATCGTAACCGTAAAAACCTTCATCCTCCCATGTAGAAGGAACATAAACATCATCCCAAGAGGTATCGTTATAGTCTTTTAATGACCACTCCTGCCTGTCTCCTATGGAAAACTTCCAGGTGCCCTTTAAACGTAGCAACCTGTTATATTCCTGCGCTTTTAGCTCCAGTGGGATAATAGCTAAAACCCCAAGAAACAGAAAAACAACAATTCGTGTATATTTATTTATTCTCATTTTCATTTTCATTTTCTCTTGTTCAGTAACTAATTCTTTCTCATCCAATTATAAACAATTACATAAAACAGGATGTCATCAGCTGGTAAACAGATGTAAAATTTTGTAAGGTCATTATTCAATCAGTTTATATCCAATACCGTGAACAGTAATTATAATAGTAGGTTTATTAGGATTTTTTTCTACTTTTTGTCTCAGTTTCACAATAAAATTATCGACAGTTCTCGTAGTAGTAGTATATTCCTGCCCCCAAACTTCACGTAACAGGTCGTCTCTGCTAACGGTTTTATTTTTGTTTTTATAAAGATAATTAAGAGTCTCATATTCCTTGTGGGACATCTCAACATCTTTCTTTTTTACCTTTGCCGTGTAATCGTGAAAGTTAACCTCGAGCGCCCCAATTTTTATTGACGTCTCATCATTCACTTCTTTTGTATCTGTACGTCGCATTACCGCCTTGACACGTGCAAGTAATTCGCGAAGACTGAATGGTTTTGTAACGTAGTCATCGGCGCCAATTTCAAGTCCCAATACTTTATCAATTTCTTCACCTTTGGCAGTTAAAAAGATAATGGGAGTTTTAACACCATTTGCCCGCAACTCTTTACAAACCTCAAACCCTGATTTTTGTGGAAGCATTACATCTAGCAGAATAAGATCATATATGTTACTGCTGCCCAGTTCAACTCCCTCCACACCGTCAGACGCAATATCCACCGAATAGCCCTCGAACTCAAGGTTATCTTTTAATCCTGAGGCCATATTCGGCTCATCTTCCACAACCAAAATTTTATGCATTATCACCTCTCATTATTAGCTAAGGGAAAAAACAACGTGAATGTGCTGCCCAGTCCTGGTTGGCTTTCGACTTTAACATTACCGCCATGACCATCCATGATATGCTTAACAAGCGAAAGTCCTAAACCGCTCCCCTTTGTATTGTGTACTAATCCGGAAGATACTCTAAAGAACTTCTCAAAAATCTTTTTCTGATCCTCCTGCCGAATTCCAATACCTTTATCTGTAATTCTGAAAAAACCTTTATTATTCTCTATGCCACTGGAGACAACAATGTATTTGTTTTGTGTATCATATTTAATAGCATTATCAATAAGATTTGTAATTGCCTCTTCAGCTGAATCCATATCAAGATTTACCCAAAGTTTTTCTTCACTCTGGCTCATCATCAAAGAATACCCAAGTTCCTGCATCTGATGTGAGTACAAGTTCATAATTTTTGCAACCAAGTCATTCAAATCGGTCTTATTAAAATTAAATTTCTTCCTGCCAGCATCCATTCTGGAGAAAGTTAAAATTTTATTTACGATTCTACTGAGTCGATCCGTTTCACTATTTATAACGCGATAGTACTCCGGTATTTTCTCCTCTTTAACACGCCCCATTTCAAGTGATTCAGTGTACATCTTAACCAGTGAAATTGGAGTACGCAACTCATGCGAAACATTGGAAACAAAATCTGATTTGTGTTGTGAGAGTTCTTCCTGCTTTTTAAGAAAACTGAAGATCAGCCAAATGGCGAGAAGGAGACAAAAATCAAAAAAGAGAACTATCGCTAGATTGATGGTACGCCTTGCAGAGATTATCTCCTCAATTGGAGTTCCGCTTTGTGATATTCCTAAAGAATATCCGGGAAGTATCCAGATATCCTTAGCGTTTTCAATTGTTATAGTTACATCCCCGTTGGAGGAATAGACAACTCTGCCTTCTTTTTTATTATAAATTGATACAACAATCTGATTCTGAGCAAGTGATTCAATTTTGGGGACAACAATCCGCTGCAAAACATTTCTTGTATCAAGAAGAACGATAGCAAGATCATTTTCGTCATTAATGTTATTCATTAAAAATGCGAGGGACACAAACTGCGGGTTTGAATTAATTGTTCCATCAGGCTGATAAATATCTATTGGTTCCAGCTTTGTATAGTTTGATTTTTTATAATTATTCATTCTGGCTATTTTTGACTCGTTTCCGTGCAGCACCGCACTAAAATTCCACAAATCCTCTGCCTTTTTGGAATCTGTTATTATTACTGCACCCATGTCACTAATAATTAGCTTCGCATTCCCTTCCTCCTGGTCAATAACGAGGAACTGATGAAACACAGGATTAGACTTAAAGACTTCCTCTAATTCTTTCAGTTTCTTCTCTTCAATTGATTTCTTATAAACATCCTCCAGTCTTTGCACCCATTCTGAAAGTATATCCTGCGAATATTGATTAACAGAAAAGAGAATAGTCTCCAACTGCTGGTCGTAAACTTTGCGTAGTTCCTGTTCAGAATCATCAAGGGAGGTGATCTCATAAACGGTAAGTACCGTGGCAGGTATTAAAATAATGGCAAATGCCAGCAGAACAATATTTTTCCATTTGGTTTTCATAGACGCCAAATCAATTGTCTATGAAAATATAAAAAAATAGGAACGGATATTGTAAAATGTTGTCATAGTAGAAGCTCCCCGAAAGGAGCTCCACAATTTATTCATCCCTCAAAGAATTAACCGGGTTTGAAGTAGAAATTGAAATAACCTGTGAGGAAACAGTTAAAATTGCCATCGTAAAAATCAACACTGTCGATAAAATAAAAATGTCAGCTCCAATGCTAACATAATATACCCAAACACTTGCCAGCATCATTTTTGCCATGTAATAACCAAATCCGGCTCCAAGAACACTGGAGATACTTAATATCAACAAAAACTCTTTGCTGATTATCTTGCCAATATTTAATAGTGATGCGCCCAAAATTTTTCGTATCCCAATTTCTTTTGTTCTTTTTGCAATGTTAAGCGCAACAAGCGCAAAGAGTCCCATGCATGAAATTATTATTGCAATCATTGCCACATAAATAAAAACCAGCTTTATACTTTCATTAACATCCCCGGCTTCAGCTAAAACTTCCGACTCATAAACTCCCTCAAAGGGCTGGGTAGGAAATAGTTCCTTCCAGGATTCTTCAACACTCTCATAAACCTTTTCAAGATTTGCAGGGTCAGCACTAAGAGATAAAACAGAATACTGTTCTCTTGGCAATAATTTCATTGCCATTGGCCTCACCTTTCCCCAGAGGCTATTATAATAAACATCTCCAACAATCCCGACAATTCTATAGTCATTTTCAATACCATCATCATTAAATTTTACAACTGTCCCAAGTCCGTTCTCTGAACCGTATTCTTTTATAAAAGCTTCGTTAACAATAATTGACCCTGTAAGATCAGTTTCCATATCAGGATTTAGAGACCGCCCTTCCTTCAAATTTATCCCCATGGTCTGAAGATAGTTCTCCCCAATATCAAGTCTTACCAGCTCAACTTCGTTATCATTAATTTTAGCTTTACTAAAAAAGAGATTCCAGCCCAGTATTATCCTGCTTCCGGCAATGCTTTTTATCTCGGCATTTTTTTCGATTGCACTTTTTAATATATCGTAACGATCATTCTCTCTAAGTTGTACATGAATAACTCCATCCTTATGGAAACCGACATCAAAGTTAGAAATAAAATCGGCGTTTTTGACCATTACCAAACCTGATATTATTGCCGTTAAAGCCAGCACAAACTGGAATGTAAGAAGAATCCTTATCAGTGGATTTGTCCCGCCAAGCTTTAAATTACCTTTCAAAATACCCGCTGGTTTAAATGAACTAACATAAAAAGCCGGATATGAACCCGCAGCAACAGCAGTAAAAAGTAAAAGTCCTACCAGGAACCCCACTAATCCCAGATTATCGGCATAGTGTAATTCCAGATTGAGGTACGGCCATAAAGATTGATATGCCGGAACAAATATTTCGGCAAGCACCAATCCAAGCACTAAGGCCATTATGCAAAGAATAATATTCTCCCCCAGGAATTGTTTAATAACCTGAGAACGTAATCCTCCAATAACTTTTCTAATTCCAATTTCCTTAAGTCTTTTTGAAGAGAAAGCCAGGGAGGTATTAACAAAGTTAAAACAAGCCAGCAGCATTATCAGAAAGGCAATAACAGAAGGCGCCAAAATTGATGCGGGATGCATTCCGTTCTTAAATGCACGTCCGTAAAGTTCGCGGCTGTTGGTTGAAATCTCTTTTAATGGTATGAGATAAAATCCATCGAAGAGCCAATCAGGGTTTGCCTGGTTAACCGGTTCAAGATACTTCTGCATATAATTGGTAATTTCTGGTATGGAAGAATTATCATATACTTCAAAAAGCAAGGCACGTGTATAGTCACTCCAACTTTCGTGGTCTTCATTTTTGAGATCTGTAAGTGTTTCGTAAGGGAGAATAATAGATAGTTGAAAACTTGAGTTCTTAGGTGAATTTTTAATGACGGCGCCAACAAAAAATTCAAAAGTTTTATCCTCACTGACCACTATACTAATTTGCTTTCCGATTGGATCTTCATCACCAAAATATTTAAGGGCATTATCTTCGTCCAGAATGAGTGTTCTCTGATCTTTAATAGCAGTGCCATTTCCTTTAACAAAATTGAAGGAAAGCATATCAAAAAACTCAGGTTCAACAAATTGCAGCCCTTCACTAAATACCTTATCTCCATATTTAACCGTGCCGCCGTCACGTGTGTATTTTGAAAGGTATTTTATTCCCGGCATCTCTGCTTTTAATAGTTTTGCCATTGGTGTAGGAGTGTACGCCCAGTTCTGTCTATTTCCGCCAACTATTTTGAAATGGTTAACCGAGTAAATTCTATCTCCATTTTCATAGAAGGAGTCAAAGCTATTCGCAAATTCATAGTTAACGTAAGCGACTATGCAAACGGCAATGGCAACACCCAAACCAACTATGTTAATAAACGAGAAAAGTTTATTCTTGTAAATATTTCTTAACGCGACTTTTATATAATTTTTTAACATAACTCTCCCTTATTCGTATCTAAGTGATTTAACCGGATTAGCCATAGCGCTTTTTAACACAGTATAGCCAATAGTAACAAAGGCAATTAACACAGCAATTACCGCGGCTTTTATAAAAACAAATGGTTCTATATCTGTTCTGTATGCAAAACTCTCAAGCCATCTGTTAACCATATAGATGCTTAACGGCCAGGCAATGAGATTAGAAACTAAAATCAGCTTCATAAACTCTGAAGTAACAGTCCCTACCAAACTAACTACTGTAGCGCCCATTACTTTTCTAACTCCAATTTCTTTTCGTCTTTGTTCAGCGGTAAAATAAGTTAACCCAAGTAAACCTAAACAGGCTATAAATATTGCAAGCAACGAAAAGGTTGTAATAACGTTAAATGATCTTTCCTCCGCCTTGTAAAGTTCGTTAATTTTATCATCCAGGAAAGTAAACAGAAATGGATACTCCGGATAGAACTTACTCCACACTTCGCCGATCTTGTCAATTGTCTCTGAAACATTATTTGGCGATATCTTTACTGCTAATTCCTGAAATAGTCCTCTCCACTTCATAAAGATTAATGGTGTTACTTCTTCACGAAGCGAACGGTAGTGGAAATTTTCAACCACTCCTACTATTTCCACAGTATATCCATTTAACCCCATCCTGTAGCTTTTACCTATCACATCATTTGGATCAGAGTAACCAAGCTTTTTAACAAGAGCCTCGTTTACAACAGTAACAGTTGTAAAATCTGCACTCGTTAGCTCAGACAACATTCTCCCGGCAATAAGTTTTATATTAAATATTTTTTGATAGTCATCATCTATCATTTTTACTGATATTGGTATATCCTCGCCAAGGGCCTCTCCTTTTGTATTAAGATTTGTTCTGTAGCCACTACTATAAACCGGAACGCCTAAGCAAGCGGACGATTCCGAGACTCCATTGATACTATTCAATTCCTGTTTAATAGCCTCATATTGGTCACGCATCCTTTCCGGTGTTTCCATAATGATAGTGTGCTCTTTTTCAAAACCCATGTCGAAACTTCGCATAAAATCAACCTGCCTGTTAAGCATTAAAGTCATTACAATAAGAGTTATTGAAATTGTGAACTGGAAAAGGACTAATCCTTTCCTAAGAATATTTGCACTTTTGGTTCCGCCAGTTGACCTGTTACCTCCCTTAAGGACTTCCACGGGTTGAAAGTATGTTAGAATAAAAGAGGGATATAAACCTGCAAATAGTCCTATAAGGGTTGTCGCGGTCAAAATAATAAGCACAGTAGATACCTCGGATAAATAGTCTGAAGAAACCGGAGCACCAATCAGATTATTGAACGCTGTCCTTGCAAGTTCCACAAGCACCAAAGAAACCAGCAAAGCCAGATAGGAAACGATAATAGATTCACCAAGAAATTGTTTTATCAGTTGATGCTTAAAGGCCCCCAGTACTTTTCTTATTCCAATCTCTTTTGCCCGTTTTACCGCCCTCGCTGTAGTTAAATTGATAAAGTTGATACATGCCAGCAATAATATAAAAAATGCAATAGCGCTAAGGATTAAAATGTAAGTTATACTGCTGTTGGGATTAATTTCATCCTCTTTCGATGATCTTAAATGAATATCTTCAATGGGTTGTAATAAATACCCAAATTTAATTCCCTTAGACAAGTCCAGGTGCTTTATAATTTCATTTGTAAATTTTTCTTCCATTCTTTTAATGTCAGCACCATCAGAAGCCATTAAATAAGTGTAATTTCCAAAGGTAGCTCCCCATTGTTCTATAAACATCCCCGCTGGGGTATCATAGAGAGATCTGTAAGTAGCTACGAAATCAAAAGTGAAATGTGATTCAACGCGCGGATTCTTAACAACAGCTACAACTTCAAAATCCTGTTTGTTATTTAACTTTATTATTTGCCCAATTGGATTCCGGACTTTAAAGTATTTTTCACAGACTTTTTCTGTGATAACAATACTGTTTACCTTTGATACAAAATCTCTGATATTACCGGAAACCACCTCGTGGTTAAATATTTCAAAAAAGGTTGAATCAGCATATATAATTTCATCCTCGTAAAACCTTTTATTTTCATAAACCACCAGGTCCTGATCCGAGAAAAAAATTCTGGAAATATTTTCAATCTCCGGAAATTTTCCCTCCAGAGTTGTTTTTACATTACCTGGAGTTTCAGCAAAATATGAAAGACCACTTGGCTTTGTAACTTCTGCTTCAATTCTGTAAATGTTTTTGTAGCCCTCAAAATGCTTTTCATATTCAAATTCTTGTCTTATAAACAGACCAACAAGAATACAGGCCGAAAGTCCGATTGCTAAACCAAAAATATTAATGGCAGAATATGCCTTTTGATTTACAAGATTTCTTATGGCAATTTTGAGATAATTCTTAAACATACTTCCCCCAATCATCATCATAATAATCCAACAACCGTGCCGAATATTTATAAATTGTAATATGCCTTTTTAGCTCGAAATAATAACTATCGGGAAGTAGAAGAAATGACAAGACAAGGAGAGGTGCACGATAACGTACACGTGACGTACGTTATCGTTCGCATTGAATTTTGTTACTACGCTGACACTTATTAAATAAGTTCTGATAAAAGTTGAATAAAACCATCTGCAGGTCAATGGTTTTTAGTTATTTAATTCTTTATATACCTTACGCTAAATCCATATGATTTTTTCTGCTGATCTTGCAAGACCTCTGCTTTATCATAATCCAGATTAATATACATTGCATGGGTTTCGCCAACCTCGGTGGCGGTCCAATAGTATCCTGAAAATTTTTCACCGAAGAAATTTTCATCCCCGTTAAATAACCCGCCGGGCAAACATTTAAGTGAATTTGGATCCTCGTTCCCCAAACTTGGTTCGTGCCAATACTCCGTTGATTTCAATTTCTCGGCAACTACGTGATATGTACCATAAAAATCAATTAAGGCATTCCAGTCTTCCAGGGTTGGCAATCTGAAACCCTCGGGACAAAATTCTTTGGCCCTTTCCCAGTTGTATAATCTGCCGTAGATATCGGACTTTGCTTCGTCTTCATTGTAACACCATGATCCTGAATCGGTTTGTGTATTTAAATTCTCTGCTGTCCAGATCTGATTTCCTATTTGTACAGTTTTCAAAATTTTACTCTCCTGAATTACCTCTTGCTTGGTTTCTTCTTTCTTTCCACCGCAGGCAAAAAATGTAAAGCCAAATATCAAAATCAAAATAAGTTTTTCATAAATTTTCATTAGCAATTTCCTTACTTGAATTACTCCAGGAGCAAATCTAATAATAAACCTGAAAAAATAAATGCCGAAAAGTTAAGGGAGCACTAAAAAACCCGACAAAATGCCGGGTTTCTATTAATACAAATATTTGTCCGGAAAAGTTAATCGTAGCGGAGTGATTTAATTGGATTCGCCAATGCAGCTTTAATAGCCTGATAGCTAACCGTAAGAAGTGATATTACTACAGCAAGAATGGCGGAAAAAATAAATATTGAAACCCCTAAATCGAATCGGTAGGCAAAACCTTCCAGCCAGTCGGACATAACAAAGTACCCCACTGACCAGGCAATTAAACTGGAAATTCCAACAAGGATAATAAACTCTTTACAAAGCAGGTAGACCAGTGTTGGTTCTGTGGCACCCAGGGTTTTTCGTATACCAATTTCTTTCGTTTTCTGCTCAGCCGTAAAAGCGGAAAGACCAAATAATCCGAGGCAGGCTATCACTATTGCCATAAAAGCAAAATATTTTAAGAGGTCTACCATCCGTTGTTCGCGTCTGTATAAGAAGTCAAAATCATCCTCAACAAACTTGAATTCGAAAGGATAGTCCGGTAATATTTGTGTCCAGGCAGCTTCAAGATCGCGCATCGCTTCAGCCGAAGAATTCGGAGCAACCTTAACAACCATAAATTCCACCCAGCTTGGTTCCAGCAGCAATGCCAGAGGCTCAATTTTTTGTTTAACTGACTGAAAGTGATAGTTCTTCATTACACCAACTATTTGCCCCTTAATCCCGAAGAATTCGAAACGTTTGCCAATGGCCGATTCAACATTCATTAATTTTACAACTTCTTCGTTCACAAGAAAATTACCGGTCGAGTCACCCGCAAAATCGCCCGGAAAATCCTTTGTGAATCCTCTTCCTTCAACCAGGTCAATTCCCATAACATCCAAATAGTCATAATCAACCAATGCATTGCTGATTAAAACAGTCTGTTCAGGGTCCTTGCCTTCCCACATGGCTCCGCCTGAATTGCTGCCTATGAAATGTGGTTGCTCATTAGTTCCGGAGACTCCCAATACTGTGGAAATTTCACGGAATTTGTTTTTAAGAATTTCATATTTCGGTTTTACATCTCTGGGCAAATAGCTGTAAACCAATTGTTCTTTGTCATACCCTAGCTTCTTAGTGCGCATATAATCCAATTGAGAATACACTACAATGGTACCGACAATTAGAAAGATTGAAAGAGAAAACTGAAACACAACCAGCACCCTTCTGAACACAGAACTTTTAGCTCCAGATTTTAGACTTCCCCTGAGAACCTGTACCGGTTGAAATGAGGAAAGATATAGCGCCGGGTAAGCCCCTGCAACAAAGCCGGTGAAAAGAATAATTATTACCAATCCCAAAAGAATCAGGGGAGTCAGTAATATATCCCTTGGTAATTCTTTAAGAGTAAGATCATTAAATAAGGGAAGCAGGAGAACCACTATGAGAATAGCTACAAGAGTCCCTAACAACGCGAGCAATATCGATTCACCAAAAAACTGCTGAATTAATCCGAATCTGTTAGCTCCGGTTACTTTTCTTAAACCAATTTCCTTTGCGCGGTTTGCTGATTTGGCTGTGGAAAGATTCATGAAATTGATGCAGGCTATCAGTAGAATAAAAATCGCAATAATGCCGAAGATATAAACGTACTCTATATCGCTTGAAGGAGCACCGAAACCGAAGTAAGCATAGAGATGCATATCAGCAAATGGCGCCAGCATATACTCTGCAATAGATCTCTTGTTGTTCTCGTGAAGAATTTCTGTCATCTTTGTATTAATGGCAGCCAGAGATGAGTTTGGCTGGACTTCCAGATAGGTAGCTATACTATTTGAACCCCAGCTCTCGTTCCACATACCAATTTCCCTTAGGAATTCAAAAGGAATTAGAATTTCGAATTTGATTGTTGAATTGTGAGGTGAATTTTCCGCGACTCCCACAACAGTGAAGTCGAATTCTTTGTTCAGGTTTAGAACTTTACCAATGGGATCTTCATCACCAAAGTACTTTTCCGCCGTATTCTCTGTAATTACAATTGAGTGTGGGTCTACCAAAATTTCATTGGAATTACTTGCCAGCATCGGGAAGGTGAACATCTCAAATAAAGAGGGGTCAGCCGCTATAATATCTTCCTGCAAAATGCTCTTTTCGCCATACATCACCATCATGCTGCCTACCATTCTTACACGGCAGGCATTCAGCACTTCAGGAATCTGTTCCTTGTAAGCCGGACCTACCACAAACGGCGTAACGTTTACATGATAACGTTCACCGGAATAAAACTGATTTTGTTCAATACGATAAAGATTTTCAACGTTTTCGTGGAAGCGGTCAAAACTAAGTTCATCATGAACCCAAAGAAGGATAAAAATACTGCTGGCTAGTCCAAATGCCAGTCCTGTTATATTGATGAATGAATAACCCTTATACTTTAAAATATTTCTAAAAGCAATTTTTACATAATTCTTAAACATTACTCCCCCCCAATAAAATTTGTGTGAAAGTGATTTCGGAAGCGACTTAATCACTTGTATTCTATACCAGTTATTTGCCTTTCTTTTATTTTTGGTTTCAAGAATGAAAAAATACTCCTCTTCAAGATCTCCCATAATAATAGCTCTTGTATACCCGGTTACGAGCACCGAAAGAAGCCATTCAAAAAATCTGGGGGGTCGTATTTCTTTTTGCTTACGCATCGAATGCCAGGTCATCTGTTTCGGCACTCAATTCACTTCTTAACTTTTTATGTTCGGCAAGTGCGGTTTCGCCTTCTTCAGTTACAAAGAAGAGTCGCTTGCTTCTGCCGCCACGCTCGGTGGTAGGTTCGGTTACTTCCGATCTTACAAATTCTTTTTCCTCTAACCGGTAAAGCGGATCGTAAATGGAGCCTATTGACCATTCTTTTCCAGTTACTTTGGATAATTTCTGTCGTATAGTCACCCCATATGCATTTCTGCCGAGACTTAGAATTACTAAAAGGAGAATTTCATCCAGGCTTGATAATAACTTCATTTTTTGTCCATTTTCTTCATTAATAGTATTTGTCTTGAAAACTCGAGGATTAAGACGCGTAATTTTGGGATTTGTTCGGGAAGTCAAGAGAAATAGGGAGAGTAGATGCTAGGCGTTAGATAAGAGACTCAAGATTATTTGGAGTTGTAGAGAAAGTTTATATATTGAACTATAAATAATATTTAACGGATTAAATGCTCAATAATGTTTAACTCACTAGATCCCAATCAATGCATATAACTAAAAATCAGGTAATCAATGGAAAACTTCTTTATTATAGTTTCGTTGCTGGAAGTCGGGAAGTTTTAAATAATCAGATAGCCCTTAACGAAATAAATGTATTTCCAGTGCGTGATAAAGATACAGGAACAAACCTTGCTTCAACAATGCGTGCAATTATTGATACAATCAAGCCTCATAAGTCATATAAAAAGACAATTGGAAATATTGCGGAAGCAGCCTTAATTGGCGCAAGAGGAAATTCAGGAGTGATTTTCGCCCAGTTTTTACATGGTTTAAACAAGGAAACACAAAACAAGCAATTCATCACATTTCATGAATTTGCCAAAAGCGTTAAGGCCTCGATCCCCTACATCTACGAAGCAATGGACAATCCAGTCGAAGGAACAATGTTAACCGTAATTAATGACTGGTCAAATTTTATATGGAGTAAAAAAGACACCCTGCATGATTTCAAACAATTGATTATTGAATCAGTTGAGGTCCTGGAAAAATCATTAGCTGAAACAACATCAAAACTAAAAGTTCTAAGCCAACATGGTTTCGTTGATGCCGGGGCAAAAGGGTTCGTAGTTTTTATTAATGGCGTCGTAGATTTTATTAAGAACAGGGACCTGAGAAGTCTGGTTCAGCAAAAAGGTGAAAGTATTTCTCTTATTCATACCGAAGACAGTATAGATGAACATATTACCTTTAGATATTGCACAGAAGCTTTAATTAAAGAGTTACAAATGAGCACAGTTTCACTCAAGCAATTATTAAGTGAGCATGGAGGTTCTGTTGTAGTTGCCGGTTCAGAAAACATATGTCGTATGCATGTACATACCAACCATCCAGCTGAACTGTTTTATAAATTAACAAATGAAGGGACAATAACTTTTCAGAAAGTTGACGATATGCTCCGTCAACAGGAAGTGGCAACTAAAAGAAAATGGAATATTGCTTTAGTAACTGATTCCACATGCGATCTGGATCAGGAACTTATCGATTTTTATCAAATACATGTTGTACCTATCAATTTAAATTTTGGTGATAATTTCTATCTGGATAAAATAACAATACAACCTGAACAGTTTTACGATTTGCTTGCAAGTAGTAGGGAATTCCCCACTACATCGCAGATAAATGAACGTGCATTTACAAATGTATATTCCCATCTTGCTTCGCATTATGACGCAATTATTTCAATTCACCTGACCTCTCAATTTAGTGGAACATATGCTAATAGCGTTAAAGCGGGTAAACGAATTCAAGATGAATTCAATAAGCCTGTTTTTATTTTTGATTCAAAGAGTTTATCCGGGGCACTTGGTTTATTAGTGCTTAAAGCCGCCCAGCAAATTGAGGCAGGACTTACCCCTGAATCAATAGTTGAATCATTGAAAACAGATATTTCCAAAGCAAAAATCTTCGTGAGTGTTAAAGATTTGAAATACATGATTAAGGGCGGTCGGGTCTCCAAACCGGCTGGTTTTATTGCCAAAACCTTTGGCGTAAATCCGGTAATTTCAATGAATCAAGAAGGTAAGTCACATTTATTTGGCAAAACCTTCAGGCAAAGGGCCAGTTTGAAAAAAATATTTAGACATATTAAGAGATTAAGTAATGAAAAGTCCGTGTGGAATTACATTATTTTGCATGCTCATAATCCGGAAGGTGCACGCAAAGCTGAAGTTAAGTTATTTGAGATTACCGGGAAAAAACCGGTCTCTATGGTTAACATTTCACCTGTAATTGGAATGCATGCTGGTAATGGGGCCATTGCTGTAGCATTATTATTTAACAATTAGATTCATGTCCTATAATCTTTACAGACAAAATTCACTTTTTAAATGAATACGAAATTATTTGTTCGCAAAATACTTTATTAGATTGCCGCTCTTGAACCTTTTATTCAGTTGATTTTCTTAATTCAAACTTGTTTTTGCGGGCAACGGTTTAAAAACAAAGTTGTTATAATAAAGCGCTGGGCAAGCAAGCCAGTATTTATAAGCACTTGCCTTGACATCAGACAAATAAACATGTATCTTAAGTAAGAATTATTCCTATTTAATAATGATAACTATGAAAAAAGCAAATCACCTGGTTGACTTAAAAAACAGTGACTTAAAAGTTACGCCTCAAAGGATAGCTGTTCTGGAAGCTTTAAACAGCCTAAGGGAGCATCCCACCGCCGATAAAATCAAAGAATACGTGATTAAAAATCACCCTAACATAGCCGTTGGTACAATCTATAAAACCCTGGAAACTTTTGTTAAAAAAGGTTTGGTTGAAAAGGTAAAGACAGAAGCGGGTGTAATGAGGTATGACGCTATACTTGACAAACATCATCATTTGTTTTGCGAAGAAACTGAACGTATAGAAGATTTTTTTGATGATGAACTTAATAGTATTCTGGAAAAACATTTCAAGAAAAAGAAAATACCCAACTTTGAGGTAAAAGATATAAAGCTTCAGATAATTGGCACTTTTAAGAATAAAAAAAATTGATTGAACGTTTTATTTGGTATATAAGGTTGTTGTGATAGGTAAAGAAAATTTTTATGAATCTCACAAAAGTACAAATTCGACAAAAAATAATGCGGGAATGATTGTATATAACATTCTGAGTTTAATAGACGGACAAATTTAAAATAAAAAGGAGAACTAAGATGAGCGATGAAAGCAAATGCCCCGTAACGGGTAGATCAGGTTCTACCGCGGCCAGAGGCACATCCAATCGTGATTGGTGGCCCAACCAGTTGAACCTGGGCATTCTACATCAGCATGCCCCGGCTTCCAGCCCTATGGATCCCCATTTCAACTATGCAGAAGAATTTAAGAAGCTTGATCTTTCCGCACTTAAGAAAGATCTGTATACGCTAATGACCGACTCTAAGGATTGGTGGCCGGCAGACTGGGGTCATTATGGAGGTCTGTTCGTTCGTATGACGTGGCACAGCGCGGGCACATACCGCACCGCTGATGGACGTGGCGGCGGTGGAACAGGCAACCAGCGTTTTGCCCCTGTTAACAGCTGGCCAGATAACGTAAACCTTGACAAAGCACGCCGTTTGCTCTGGCCAATAAAGCAGAAATATGGAAATAAGATTTCCTGGGCCGACCTTATAATTTTAGCAGGTAACTGCGCGCTGGAATCAATGGGCTTTAAGACATTTGGTTTTGGTGGCGGACGTGCCGATATCTGGAAGCCTGAAGAAGATATTTACTGGGGCAACGAAGAGACATGGCTTGGTGATAAACGTTACAGTGGTGAACGCGAACTCGAGAATCCTTTGGCAGCTGTGCAGATGGGGCTTATCTATGTTAACCCCGAGGGACCAAATGGTGATCCTGATCCGGTAGCGTCAGGAAATGATGTGCGCGAAACATTCGCACGCATGGCTATGAATGACGAAGAAACCGTAGCGCTCGTCGCGGGCGGACACACTTTCGGAAAAGCTCACGGCGCTGGTGATCCAGCACTGGTAGGTGCCGAACCTGAAGCTGCGCCAATGGAAGAACAAGGCTTGGGATGGATCAACAAATTCGGATCCGGTAAAGGTGTTCACACGACAAGCAGTGGTATAGAAGGAGCCTGGAAACCTAATCCTACAAAATGGGATAACGGTTATTTTGACATGCTGTTCGGATACGAGTGGGAGCTGGTTAAAAGTCCTGCCGGTGCCTGGCAATGGCTGGCAAAAGATGTAAAGGAAGAACACATGATCCCGGATGCTCATGACCCCGTTGTAAAGCATCGTCCTATGATGACAACCGCTGATTTATCACTGCGCTTCGACCCTGTTTATGAACCCATTTCACGCCGATTCCATAAAGATCCACAAGCTTTCGCTGACGCATTTGCAAGAGCCTGGTTTAAACTTACTCACCGCGATATGGGACCAAAAGCCCGTTACCTTGGACCTGAAGTTCCGGCAGAAGATCTTATTTGGCAGGATCCGGTTCCCGCAGTTGATCATCCGCTTGTAGACGCAGAGGACATTACAGATCTCAAAATAAGGATTTTAACTTCAGGGCTGTCTGTATCAGAACTCGTTTCAACAGCCTGGGCTTCCGCATCATCATTCCGTGGTTCGGATATGCGCGGCGGCGCAAATGGTGCACGCATTCGTTTAGCTCCGCAAAAGGACTGGGAAGTAAACCAACCGGTTCAACTAGCAAAGGTACTTGGAGTACTCGAAAGCATTAAAAAGGCTTTCGACAGCGAACAGAAGAATGGCAAAAAAGTTTCTTTGGCTGACCTGATTGTACTGGCCGGATGTGCCGCAGTTGAAACAGCAGCAAAGTCTGCCGGTTATGTTACGGAAGTACCTTTTACTCCCGGACGTACAGACGCCTCACAGGATCAGACAGACGCTGAATCATTCGAGGTGCTGGAGCCACAGTCTGATGGTTTCCGCAATTACAAAAAGAAGAATTTTACTGTCTCAGCAGAAGAAATGCTTATTGACAAAGCTCAGCTTCTTACACTAAGCGCCCCGGAAATGACCGTGCTTGTTGGCGGTTTACGTGTCTTGGGCGCCAATGTTGGTCAGTCAGAACATGGCGTTTTTACAAAACAGCCGGGCAAACTAACAAACGACTTCTTTGTCAACCTGCTTGAGATGGGCACTGTTTGGAAGCCAGTTTCGGATGCAGGTGATACATTTGAAGGACACGATCGGAAGACGGGCGAAAAAAAGTGGACGGGTACACGGGTGGATCTGGTTTACGGATCAAACTCACAGCTTAGGGCACTTGCCGAAGTTTATGCACAGGAAGATTCAAAAGAAAAATTCGTGCACGACTTTGTTGCAGCCTGGAATAAAGTAATGAACTTAGACCGCTTCGATCTCAAATAAGAATAACACCAAATCTTTCCAGCTGTCACGGATTATTCCGTGACAGCAACCTTATTATTTTGTCAGTTTTCTGACTGAATACCATTGGTCTTGAAGTCCCTAATATTCAGATGCATAAAAGAATGTTTTGTTCGAAAAACCAAGAAGAACATCACAACCTAAGATAAAATACGATTTATGAAATGATCAAAATTCAGCTCAATTACACTGATTTTATTGTTCAAAATTATTATTCCCATCATCAATTACTCATTAAGTGAAACTCTTTTGATCATTCTTCAGTTTTCAGAGAGCCTGTATTTTTCAAATTATATTGGCTCACTATTTTCAATACAGAGTCAGATTATAACTGCAGGGAATTAAAAAATAGTAGAGACTTGTTATTAACAGCAAAGAAGGACCAAAAATGAATTTTACACTTGAAATAATAAATACAAAATCGCTGAGTGAGATAGCCGGGTATTGGAGCGATGAGGATTACATTAATTTATTAGATCAATTTAATTTAGCAGATGCGAAAAACTCAAAATCCTCGGAATTACGTGAGCTTTTGGAAATGGCTATAAGCGATTTTGAACCTCATGCATCGGCTGAAATATTGTTGAAATATAAATTACAAGACAAACTAAGCAGCAGCCAAATTCGAAACCTTTCACACGAATTAGCTGAGGATAATGAATCTGAAGATAATTCAAATATAACTTTACACTACCCATTGTTCAGTATTAATCAGCTTCTGAACAGGTCTTACAATGGAATATTTCCAAAACCAAAAGCGACCCAAATTGAGCTTAAACTTAGTTTTAAGAGAGAAGCTGAAATTGTTGTGACCAAAGAACTTGTTTTAAAAGCAATTAGCTATTGTTTAAGCAACAAGAATCCGCTTAAAAGATTATTTGAAGATCAATTAAACGGGAAAGAGCCCTTTGGTGATGCAGAAGAAGTAATTTGGGAACTGCACAAATCAGGACAAACCGAGTACACAATAATTACCTCTGACTATTGGATTAGCGAAGAGGATATCACTGAAAGTGAAATTTCCGGTTTAATAAAACTTTTTGAAGAGAAAGAATAATCGAAAACCTCGGATTAGTATTACATAAGAACAATAGTTCAACAGAAAAGAAGATTTATGAAAGCAAGTTTAAATCTCGAAGATATAAGTCAGACAGCCATTGGTGGATTTGCTTTAGCTGTTCCAATCTTATTTTCAGAAGAAGCCTGGAAATTAGGTGAATCATTACCAATAATAAATTTGTTGTTTTTATTCACTCTGTCTTTAATCTTTCTCTCTTTTTTTACTTATCAAGGTGTATTTCAAGGTAAAATTAAAAATAGAATTTCAGTCTTTCTTTTTGAATTTTAGCTGCGTATATAATCACTGTTTTAATTGTGAACTTAATTTTGATCTCAAATAATAAATTTATTTTGCTTTCTGAACCAATTATTGCAATTAAAAGATTTGTTGTAATAACAAGGCCTGCATCCATGGTTGCAATTGTAGTTGATAGCATTAATAAGGAATAGCTGGTAAACTGGTTGGTACAGCCTTTCAGAACAATGTAAAATCGACAAAACCGATTGGGGGAATTGAAAAACAGGATTATTTAAATGAGTTAAAAAAAATATACCGCGATTTATTCCGCCCTATTTAGAGAAGAAAACATGAATATAGCCATTTACATATATGACAACGCCGAAGTTCTGGACTTTTCTGGTCCATTTGAAGTCTTCTGTACAGCCTCAAGAATTTGTGAAGAAGAAGATCTCTTTAGTGTCTTTCTCGTTGGAGAAACGGGAGAATTGGTAACTGCTCGGGCAGGGTATAAGGTTATTCCCCATTATGGTTTTCATAATCATCCTGAAGTTGATGTTCTGATTGTCCCGGGCGGTGTTCATGCCGCTGAAATGGAAAAGCCGCAAGTAATTGAATGGATATCAGAGCAATCTAAAAAAGCTTCATTAACTGCCTCTGTCTGCACTGGCGTATTTTTACTCGCTCAGGCAAAAGTCGCCGGACTCAAAAAGGTAACAACTCATTGGGATGATATTGAACCATTGAGAGAAAGTTTCCCGGAGCTTGAGGTTGTTGAAAACGTTAGATGGGTTGAAGAAGGGAGTATCGTAACTTCAGGTGGTATTTCTGCCGGTATAGATATGAGTCTGCACCTGGTTAGTAAACTTCACAGCAGTGAGTTAGCAGAAAGAACAGCACGCCAGATGGAATTTATCTGGACTAAAAACACATAGTTGAATTGACCGATGCTCAGGCATGATGGATAATATAGAGAGGCTTTAGCAATGATTTGTATAGATAATAATAAGGGGCTGCCCCAAAACAGCCCCTGGAGTTTTACTCGTATCGTAGCGATTTGATAGGATTAGCAATTGCAGCTTTTATCGCCTGATAGCTAACAGTTAAAAGAGATATTACCACTGCCAGCAAACCTGAGAGCAGAAAAATTGAAACTCCTAAATCGAATCTATAGGCAAATCCTTCGAGCCAGCCATTCATAACATAGTAGCCAACTGGCCAGGCAATTAAACTTGAAACAGCGACTAATAGTAGGAATTCCTTACAAAGCAGATATATTAGTTTTGGTTCACTGGCACCCAGCACCTTTCGTATTCCAATCTCTTTTGTCCTCTGCTCTGCAGTAAAGGAAGAAAGACCAAACAAACCAAGACCGGCAATTATTACCGCCATGATTGCAAAGTACTTGAGCAGGTCAACCATGCGCTGTTCATTTCTGTAGATCCATTCGAAATCCTGATCAACAAATTGAAATTCGAATGGATTGTCAGGCATCAGCTCATTCCAGACCGATTCAATTTCACTTAAGGTTTGTGGAACTGTATTCGGCGCTATACGGGCAGTAATATAATAAGCCCTTGCGGGATTAAGCATAAATAAGAGCGGTGCTATTTTATCTTTTACGGAACGGAAATGATAGTTCTTAACTACTCCAACAATTTGTCCAGTCCGACCTAAGGTTGATATTTGTTCACCTATTGCTGATTCCTTGTTCATCAACTTCACTAACTCCTCATTAACAATAAAGTTGACAGTTGAATCAGTCGCCAGATCACCCTGAAATTCAGGAATGAAATCTCTTCCTTCAAGTAACTCAATTCCTGTTGATTGCAGATAATTGAAATCGACACTTTGAATACTGACCAAAGCCTTTATTTCAGGATCTTTATTTTCCCACTTAACATCGCCGGTGTTTCTGCCTATAAAATTTGGGCGAGTATCTGATCCTGAAACTCCCAAAACGTTCGTAAGTCTCCCAATCTCCGTTTTCAACAACTCATATTTTGGGCGTACATCACGAGGCAAATATGAATAGACTAAATGCTCCTTATCGTAACCCAGGTTTTTTGTCTGCATATACTCAAGCTGAGAGTAAACGATTACCGTCCCGACAATAAGAAAGATTGAGAGAAAAAACTGCAAGACAACCAGAACTCGCCTGAAGGTTGAGCTGCCGGCTCCGGATTTCAAACTACCTCTTAAAACCTTTGCCGGTTGAAAAGAAGAGAGATATAAGGACGGATAGATGCCGGAAATAAACCCTGTAATGATTGTAATGGCAATCAATCCAATTACAATTTCCGGGCTATATAATATTTCTCTCGGCAATTCTTTTGTCGTTAGATTATTAAACATGGGCAAAAGAACTGATACAATAAACAGAGCAAGAGCTGTACCGATGGCGGTAAGCAGGAGAGACTCTCCAAAAAATTGAATAATTAGTCCCAGTCTGTTTGCGCCTGTTACTTTTCTTAATCCAATTTCCTTAGCCCTGTTCGCAGATTTAGCCGTAGATAAATTCATGAAATTTATACATGCTATAAGAAGTACAAACAATGCTATAAGAGAAAAGATATAAACATACTGAATATCCTGTGTTTCTTTTCCGTATCCGGAATATGAAAACAGGTGAATGTCGCCAAAGGGAGCTAACATGTAATTGTTAGTACTTTCCTTGTGGTTCTCTCTAAGAATTGCCGTCAGCTTTTCATTTATAGAGGGCACATGAGCATTCGGTTCTATTTCAAGATAAGTAGTTACTGAGTTCGATCCCCAAAAATCATCCCACCTTCCTATCTCACGGAGGAATTCAAAGGCAATTACAACATCAAAGGTTATAGTGGAATTGTGAGGCGGTTTTTCACAAACACCTGCAACGGTAAAATCGAATTCCTTATTTAAAGTAAGAACCTTGCCTATAGGATTTTCTTTGCCAAAGTATTTTTCAGCTGTCTCTTCTGTTAAAACTAGAGAGTGAGGATCCACCAATAATTCGTTGGTACTTCTGGCAAGAATATTGAAATCAAACATTTCGAAGAGTGAAGGATCGGCAGTAATAATATTCTGCTGAGTTATACTTTTCTCTCTATATTGAAAGAGAATATCAGACATCCAGCTTCTCCGGCAGGCATTAGTTACCTCCGGTAATAATTCTTTATAAACAGGACCTACAGGATATGGTGTTACGTTAACATGATATTTTTCACCTGAATAGAATTGATCATGTTCAATACGATAAATGTTTTCTACGTTTGCGTGAAATTTATCATAGTTAAGTTCATCCTGAACCCAGAGAAGAATAAATATGCTGGCAGCCAATCCGATGGCTAAGCCTGTTATGTTGATAAAGGAATAACCCTTGTACTTAAAAATATTCCTTATAGCGATTTTAAAATAGTTTTCTAACATTCCCCCCCCGAAGAAAAATGATTTGCAACTATTTATTATTTGCATACTGCTTCAATATCTTAAAAAGTCGGGGCTGCCCCAAAACAGCCCCTTGGTATTACTCGTATCGTAGCGATTTGATCGGATTAGCAATTGCAGCTTTTATCGCCTGATAGCTAACGGTTAAAAGAGAGATTATCACTGCCAGTAACCCTGAAAACAGAAAAATTGAAACTCCTAAATCGAATCTATAGGCAAATCCTTCCAGCCAGCCGTTCATAACATAGTAGCCAACCGGCCAGGCAATAAGACTTGATATACCAACAAGGATAATAAATTCCCGGCAGAGGAGATAAATCAGATTTGGTTCTGTTGCGCCCAGAGCCTTGCGAATACCAATCTCCTTCGTACGCTGCTCGGCAGTAAATGATGAGAGTCCGAATAATCCTAAACTGGCAATGATTACAGCCATAATTGCAAAGTACTTAAGAAGATCAACCATTCTTTGTTCGCGACGGTACATCATTTCAAAATCTTCCTCAACAAATTTGAACTCAAAAGGATAGTCAGGTAATAATTCGGTCCAGGCTGCTTCCAGTTCTTTCATGGTTGCAGGTATTGTTCCGGGAGCAATCCGCACACTTAAAAATTGAGACTGATCCGGTCTTAACATCATTAGAAGAGGCTCAATCTTGTTCTTAACAGAATTATAATGGAAGTTTTTCATCACACCGACAACCTGTCCTTCAACGCCCCAGATACTGAATCGTTTGCCGACAGCGGATTCAACACCCATTATTTTTACAAGTTCTTCGTTTATAAGATAGTTGCCAACCGTATCTCTTACTACATCAGCCGGAAACTGTTCAGAGAAATCTCTTCCTTCAACAACTTCAATTCCACAGGTTTTCAAATAATCATAGTCGACAGCATGGGTGCCGATCAATACTGTCATTTCCGGGTCTTTTCCGTCCCAATCAGCACCGCCAGAGTTGCTTCCAATTCTATTTGGGCTGTGATTAGAACCGGTGACTCCAAGAACATTTGCTAATTGCTTAAATTTATCCTTTAACAACTCATACTTTGGCTGCACATCCCTTGGCAGGTAGGTATATACCAGATGCTCCTTATCGTACCCTAAATTCTTATTCCGCATATAATTCAACTGAGAGTAAACTATAACAGTCCCGACAATAAGGAAAATTGAAAGTGAGAATTGAAAAACAACCAACACTCTTCTAAAATTTGAATTTTTTGCACCGGCTTTTAACCCACCCCGTAAAACCTTAACCGGCTGAAAGGATGACAAATAAACTGCCGGATATATTCCTGATACAACTCCAGTAAAAACTGTAATCAGAAGAAGTCCGATAATAATCATTGGTGTTAGTAGAATATCCCTTGGAATTTCTTTTGCAGTAACATCATTAAAAACAGGAAGAATAAGAGAAACCAGAAAAACCGCCGCAACAGTGCCCAGAAACGCCAATAATATTGATTCGCCAAAAAATTGTTTTATTAGTCCCCATCGGCTCGCTCCGGTTACTTTTCGTAAACCGATTTCTTTTGCCCTGTTGGCTGATTTAGCTGTTGAGAGATTCATAAAATTGATACAGGCTATCAGGAGTACAAAAAGAGCTATGATTGAAAATATATAGACATACTCAATATCTCTCGTCGGATTTCCATACCCGAAATAGGAATAGAGATGAATATCTGCAAATGGAGCCAGCATATATTCAGTTATAGAGCCTTCATTCTTTTCGTGCAGAATTTCCGTTAGTTTTGCATTGATGGGCGCAATAGCAACTTTGGGCTGAATTTCGAGGAAAGTAAAAATTGAATTGGAGCCCCAGTTATCGCTGTACCTCCCAATCTCTCTTAAAAACTCAAAAGGAATAATCGCCTCAAAAGTGATGCTTGAATTGTGAGGTGGCTTTTCAACAACAGCTGCAACGGTAAAATCAAATTCATTATTCAGATTAATTGTCTTTCCAACCGGGTTCTCATTGCCAAAATATTTTTCAGCGGTCTCTTTTGTTAGCACAATTGAATGAGGATCAACCAGCGGATCATTTGTGTTGCTGGTTATTATTGGAAAAGTGAACATCTTGAAAATTGATGGATCAGCAGCAAGAATTTCTTCCTGGAAAATACTCATCTCTTTATACTTGAACATTATGCTGCCCATTTCGGTAAATCTACAGGCATCAAGCACCTCTGGAACCATTTCCTTATATGCTGGTCCGACAGGATATGGCGTTACTGTAACATGAAACCGTTCCCCGGAATAAAACTGATCCTGCTCAATTCGGTAAATGTTTTCGACATTGGAGTGAAATTTATCGTAACTGAGCTCATCCTGAACCCACAGCAGGATAAAGATGCTGCAGGCCAAACCGATGGCTAATCCTGTTATATTAATAAATGAATAGCCCTTGTGTTTATAAATGTTTCTTAGTGCGATTTTCAGATAATTTTGAAGCATGCTTTCTCCGATCAAAGATTAGTTAATGATTATGACCAGCGAAACTGAAAAATGGTTGCATTAAAAAGCCGATCCATTATTCATGGATCGGCATAGTATATTAAATAAAAATATTTTTTTAGTCTTTTGGTGGATAAGCTTTCATTAACTGACCTGTTGAACCAGGGGCAGTTTCCTGAATTACATTAACCGAACTTAATGTAACGTTTCCTCCACTAGCAGTCATATCAAATACATGCCAGTATGTATGTGCAACATCTCCAGTTGAAGGTACATTGAAGGTATAGAGATTTCCGTTAAGCAATACAGTGACTTTTGCTCCTGATGTTTGAAGATTTCCAGACCCAGTATACCAATGAACGTAGTATTGATAAGTACCATCGTATTTTCTGACAGATGTAACGTTTTCAGGTCCATAACTGTATCGATCATCTGTATCTAATGTAGTGTGTGGATAAGAAGTAAGAGATCCATAATTTTGGTATGAGACGTGAGATCCGTTGCCACCGCCCGTTGAAGCAGGTATTAAGAAGTGACTATCCAAATCTCTGGGATTTTCGCCCCATGTTAAAGTGATCGTTGTCCATGGTGCCGACAAGACAATATCACCGATATTACTTTCCTGCCCATTAGCCGGGGTTGTTCTTGTTAAAGGTGTGCTATCTACACCCCCTTTTGAGGCAGTAATAATTACAGTAGAATTTGGTCTAACCCCAATTCTGAAAGTACCGTCTGAATTTGTATATCTGTAGGAGCGTCCGGAATAATCCACGCCATCCATTTTCACATAAGCATGATTAACAGGATTTCCATCAATATCTACTACACGACCAGTAATAAATGAGACATCATAAAACCTATCATAATTCCATGAAGTAAAGTGAGTAACTGTACCCACATATTGATTGCCAACAAGTGTTGCCGATCCTTGTTCTTTCCAAATTTTTGCCGCTTCATCATAGTACCATAATGGTATAGTAGATGGTGGATTACTCATACCGCTTGGAACTGGAATTGAAAGAGTGGCTGTTTGACCTGATGCGAGGTTAACTGTATTGCCACCGGATGTAAGATTGATTTCCATAAAACCAAATGATTCCAGCGTACCTTCCGTGCCACCAGTTGAACGACCAGTAAAATCACCAGGGAAGGCATCTGCAAAATGGCTGGAAGTAGGGCTAAAATATGTAGCTTCAACATCTACAGCCCCGCCATTAGAGAAGGCATTGCTGCCAAATGTAACTGTGGCACCACCATTAACATTTACTGTTCCACCAGAAGTACCGACCGTAGTTGTAGTGCCAATAACAGATAATGTTGCCTCAACAAATGTTGTCTGACCAACGACAACGTCAACAAGCTTATAGGTTGTTACATAACCGTCTTTTTCAAATTTAACCTGAACTCTGGTTCCGGCTGGTACTGAGGGAACACTAAACCACCCCTGGGAGTTGGATAGGGCAGAAGAACTTCCGATTGTAATCGTGACCCCATCTAGGTCAGAGGGTGAACCATAGGTGGAAACGCCCCGTACTTCACCTAATAAAACACCCGCGTTAGTTGTTCCGGGCGTATTAGGATCATCACCACCGTCACTACTTGTGCTATCGCACCCCTGAAAGGAAAAAATTGCTGCAAAAACGAAAACAAAAAAGAATGCAAAAGTAAGTTTTTTCATAGTACCTCCGTTTTATATTTGGGAAACAACATAATTCAGCCTGATTACTAAAAACCATGGAAAAGATTAAGTGTCATTTATCATTTAATAACTACCGAAAATTGCGCCCAAACGATGTTATACTTTATCGACGATTAATATAACTCAAATTAATAACAGATAAAAGCACCGGAAAGTGCTCTAAATCATAAATAATATGTTATTATCATTTTAAGTCAAGGAAAGATAAAAACGGTTAATTTTCTTCGAAAAACTTACTTGTAGGGTCAAAATCAAAATACTTTGTAGTTTTACCTAACAGTCTTTTGGCTTGTGCTGGTGTGAAAGTATAAAACTCCTCGCAACTGAAAATATCGGCTAATCTTCTAAAGGATTTTACAACAATATCACTCAGGTTATTTTGAGTCATCAAAACATCAAGAGGGAGCAGAAATATAAGATCGAGAGTTGCTGTTTCAGCTATATCCAGAAGTACACTAAAAGGAAGTAATTCCAACTCGTAATCGGCATGTAACAGTCCACATTTTACCCGTGCGTCATATTCGGCTATCATCCTCTCTGTAATAAGAGTTACAGCGGCATCGGTAGATATTTTTAGTTCGAACATCCTTGTTCCCTTCTTAATTTATCAGGAAGGGATAATTCCATTTATCCCTTCCTAAATTATCGAAACAATTTCACTCTAGTTTAATACAGCCGTAACTTTTTCTGCGGCATTCTGTAAACTTGTTGCCACTTCGAAGTTTAAACCCGATTCCTTAAGAAGAACGCCCGCCTCAATGGCATTTGTTCCTTCAAGACGCACAACAACCGGAACTGTAACTTTAATTTCATTTACCGCATCAATAACGCCTTGTGCAACTCTGTCGCATCTTACAATTCCGCCAAAAATATTTATTAAAATAGCTTTTACGTTTTTATCAGAGAGAATAATCTTAAATCCGTTAGCTACCGTTTCTTTGTTTGCTCCACCACCCACATCAAGGAAATTTGCTGGTTCACCACCGGCAAGTTTAATAATATCCATAGTAGCCATGGCAAGTCCGGCACCATTAACCATACAGCCAACATTTCCATCAAGCTTAATATAATTCAAATCAAATTTTGAAGCTTCAATTTCGAGCGGCTCTTCTTCATCGAGGTCCCTGTATTCCAATATATCAGGATGTCTGAACATCGCATTATCATCAAAGTTCATCTTAGCGTCAAGAGCCATCACATCACCTTCTTTAGTAACAACAAGAGGATTGATTTCAGCTATTGAAGCATCTGTTGCAACATAAACCTTGTAGAGAGCCAGAAGGAATTTGACTGCATTCTTAAATTGAGTGCCTTCTAATCCAAGCGCAAAGGCCAATTTACGTGCCTGGTATGCCTGCAACCCAACCGCCGGATCAACAGCTTCCTTTATAATTTTCTCCGGTGACTTTTCGGCTACCTTCTCTATCTCCATTCCGCCTTCGGTGGAAACCATGAAAACATCTTTTGATTGAGCTCTGTCAAGAGTAATTCCAACATACAATTCTTTTTCTATGTTTATACCCTGTTCAATAAGTAGTCTTTTAACTTTTCTGCCTTCGGGTCCAGTTTGGTGAGTGACCAGCTGCATACCTAATATTTCGCTGGCATATTTTCTTACTTCTTCCATGCTTTTGGCAACTTTAACACCACCGCCCATTCCTCTGCCGCCTGCGTGTATCTGAGCTTTAACCACCCAAACACTACCGCCCAGTTTTTCGGCAGCTTTAACAGCTGCATCAACCGTAAAGGCAACCTGCCCTTCAGGTACTGCCACATTAAACTTTCTAAAAATTTCTTTCGCTTGATATTCGTGGATTTTCATTTTTATCCTGCTTTTATGTTAATTCAATTATTTCAATAATCATTAGCTGACCTAAATTACTGGATTTGGTTTTAATAAGCAATCAGAGAGCAATAATCATTATAAATAACACTTAAGAAACCAGGTAAGTTTTATTTATTGAATTAAATATGCGGCTCCCAGGGAGAATCTTACTCCTTGGGAATATTTGCCCCCAAAGTAGGGAGCAAATTCAAATTGACCCGAAATGTCTTCATTAAAAACATACAAGCATCCTATGCCTAATGAATATGTTACTTCCGCAATTATTCTTTCATCAAATCTTGCTTCATTAAAATATTTGTGAAGATGTATTGTAGAGATATTAAAAGCCCAACAAGTAGAAACATAGGGCATGACACCCCTGTCACCGAAATAATATTTGACTCCAACATTAAAAGGTGCAAAACTTATTTTTTTTGCTATAATGCTCTCTTCATCATATGCATATGGAATTCGTGTATTTCCCTCGCTATCCGCCCAACGAAAATAACCTGCCCCAACCGTGAAGTACATTTTTTCTGCAATGGAAAACTGATAGTCACTTAAAATGCCATAACCATTCCCATGAGCTTTTGAAACTCCGGAAGAAACTGAAATTATACTTTCCGATTGAGAGAACAACTGACCAGATAAAATAACGATGAGAATAGCATTACCGAGAATAGTTTTCATACCAAACCTCCTTTAATGATAAGTAATTGTTCATTTAGTGAAAAAGAGTAAAATTCGGTATGCTTTGGCTCCCTTCATGTATTCAACAAAGATGATTCTCGAACTCTCGTCCGAAATATATCACTCTGATTCTAACTAAAAATATTTAGGGACTTAATTGAAAAACAGATTTGTAATGATCGAATTGAATTGCTTACGTGTATCCCGAACACATATCTACTTTTCATTTGCCCTTACTTCCGCTAAAAACAAACAGTAAATATTGTTCGAATAAACTTCCTTTTATTTTTCATTCAATAATATCAATTACTTTAAAAATAAACAGTGCATAATTTTGTGCCCTGTTTCTTTGAAGAGATCAAAACTGAAATATATTTGGATTATATTAACAGCCAAATATTACTATTTATTGAGCAATAATCAGGGAAAGTCATGATTTACTTCAAAACTTTATTACTGATGTTTTTTTTGTTATTTAATATGGCAAAAGCGCAGGACTTGAGCGAAAACCTGAAGACCGGATTCGATACTATTACTCATGAAGATGTTTACAACTACTGTAAAAAACTCTCATCTAATGAATTTGAAGGAAGATTAACTGGTCACGAGGGCTACACCAAAGCGGCTAATTGGGCGGCATCAAAATTTGAAGAATGGAAATTAAACACGATTGAAGAGCGGAACGGATACTTGCAGAGTTATTCAGCGCCTTATTCAAAAATTAATAGCGCATCAATGATTCTTATCCTTCCTGAAAACGATACTTTAAAATTACAAACAGCTAACGATTTTTTGCCGCTTGGTTATTGTGACAAGGGAGAATATAACACTGAAATAATTTTTGTCGGCTGGGGCATTTCCGCGCCTGAACTTAATTATGATGATTACGCGAACATTGATGTTAAGGGAAAAGTAGTAATGTGTTTCCGGGGCGTGCCTGATAAGAAGGACACTTTGTTGACCGATCATGATCAACACCGGCACAGGATGAAAACAGCCTTCGAAAAGGGGGCTTTGGGATTGCTGTATATTTATCCTATTGTTCAGGCGAATCCCAACGGTGACCACATAGAGGGTTTTATGCCATCGGAAATAAGTGAAAAAGTTGCCGATAAGATTTTAGCAGAACATAATTACACTTCCGCAAGTTTGAAGGAAAAACTCCTGGAAGAGAAAAAACCGTATTCATTTACTCTTTCTACCCACATTAATTTAAAAGTTGATGCCGAGTATTTCCCTGATGGTATTGGGTATAATATTGCCGGATATGTTGAAGGTACTGACCCGGAATTAAAAAATGAGTGTGTAATTATCGGCGGACATTTTGATCATTGTGGTGAAATAGCGGGACATGTTTTTAACGGCGCTAACGACAATGCCAGTGGCAGCGCTGTTGTTATGGCAATTGCCGAAGCATATTCAAAACTTGAGGTCAAACCAAAACGATCAGTAATATTTGTGTTATTTGGTGGTGAAGAAAAAGGATTAAGAGGCTCTAATTTTTTCGCTGAAAATATTCCCCAGCAATTTACAAAAGTTGATGCCATGTTTAATTTCGACATGGTGGGTGAAGGTGATGCCACGAACTATGGCTGCTCGCTTCAGGATCCAAAAATAAAAGATGTTTTGCTGGAAGCTGATAAACAAGTGGGAACGCTTCGCCAGTTTTTTGAAATAAAAAATGTGGGTGTTCGTTCGTCGGACTTCGCGCCGTTTTATCTTAAGGGCGCCTCCGTTGCGGCATTTTTCTCGAACGGACCTCATGTATATTACCATGAAACGGGGGACACGATTTACAGGATTAATCCTGATATACTGGCGGACATCACGAAGGTAGGTCTTCTAAGTTCTTATTATTGGGCGGATAGATAATTATTTTGCAGACAGAGCTGTCATGGTTTCAACATGACAGCAGATTTTATTAATTTTTCTCTTCAAACACCTTGTCATCAATACCTTTATTAATAACGTAATCGGAATACTTAATTGTAACAACTCCCTCAACCGTTTTCCCTCGCATCATTTCTTTTTTGTCTTCAACATTCTGAGGATTCATATTGGGGATACGTACACCTTTTATATTAAATGAAAAATGAACTTCGTCGGGTAAACCATATCGCAGTGCGTTTTTATAAACAAACTCCATTCCGAAAGTCCCGGTTTCTTTGGTATTAGCTTCAACTTTTAGTAACACATTATTTTTGTAATCAATCCAGATAGTAGAAAGAATTATCTCGGAAGTATCGCTGCGCGGGATTACTTTTATTATATCCACATCTTTATTTAACAGTGTGTCCTGTCTTAAATAGATAGCGTCAAAGTCCTCGTTAAAAAATTTGGCTGGTGAGAAATTAAGACCCTGTTTGGGAAGCATTGCAAAACCATCTGATACAATTCTGAATTTATCCGGTTTCTTAAAATAAACTTTTGCTTTGCTATCGGGCATTTGCAGAAAATTTACATCAATGTTTATGGAAACATCCGCGGAATAATTATCAACCGCGTTAAGTTTCTCTTTTAAAGCGTCAATAATTTTATAAGGATCTTTTGCTTGTCCTAAAACCGAAACAGCAAAGACAAAAAAAAGCAAAATCTTTTTCATAACACCTCTAGGATAAAATATCTTTTCTGTTAAATATATAAAGTGCGATGCCGTAAAATCCAAAAATGTGAACAAGAAGAACACAAACGGAATCAATTATCGCTTTGTAGTCTATATCATACCTGAAGAACTGATTCCAATCATTCATATATGTAACAAACATATAGGGACGTATAACCTGAAAGACTTCAAAATTGAGTGCGGATAAAACAAAGAGAATAATTATAACTGACATTGAAGCGACAATCGGACCGATTGCATTTTCTACAAGTGAACTGGCCAAAAATGAAAGTGCGAAAACATTTATCATGCTAATAGTTCCGAATCCGTAGGCCATTAAAAAACGCCACATTACATCACTGGCAGAAAACACTATTATTTTATCTGCAAAAATAAGTAAGTCACCCGAACCGAAAATAATGAGGCTTAAACCTACGCTCATCAGTCCTAAAAACAACATGAGCAAAATAGTATAAATCATTCCGGCAATAAATTTTGATGTGATGATTTTGAACCGTGAAATTGGACGCGATACCAGAAGTCTGTAAGTTCCCGCGGTTGCTTCGCCGGCAAGAAGATCCCCACCAACGAGTACAATTAAAAACGGGATATGAATGAAAAGTGAATTTAAAACCAGGTGACCGATAAGATAGCCGTTAAGCAAATTACCCGTAATCAAAAATGTGTCTTGAAGTCTGCGAGTAATCATATTAACGTAACCATCACCTTCGAAATAAAGGGCAAGTTGAATAATGGGAACGAGAACACCAATGGCGAGAAAACCAATATACGAACGCCATTTCCTGAATATTTTTTGCAATTCTATCGACACCAAAGTTTTCACTCTCCACCCTCGGTTATTTTTAGAAAATATTCTTCCAGTGAACGCGAGGGGATGATTGCCGAAACAGAAATTCCTTTCTCAACAAAATACTTATTCAAAACGGGAATCTCATCTTCAGAAATTTTGAAAATGAATTTACTATTCATCATACTATCAAGTTTTTCATTCCATTGTGATTCATTTATAAAACTCTTTGCCTTTTCAATTTCATTAACAGCAAAGGAGACCTTAAGTGATTCTCCGCTTAAAAGTTCATTAACTTTTCCTTCAACCTGTGTTTTACCTTTGTTGATAATGATCATTCTTGAGGCAATAATTTCTACTTCACTTAGAATGTGTGAGGAAAGAAAAACCGTTTTATTCTTTTCGCTGCTCAGCAACAGTATTAAATCTCTTATTTCCTTAACCCCCTGAGGATCTAGTCCGGTAGTTGGTTCATCCAGAATAATAAGTTCCGGATCATGAAGAAGCGCCTGTGCAATGCCAAGCCTTTGTTTCATTCCGTGAGAGAAGGTTTTCACTTTGCTATCCCACCGTTCTGATAAGCCAACCAGTTCCAGCATTTCCATAATCCGTTTCCGGGAAGTATCACACCCGACAATTTTGCCAAGAATTTCAAGATTCTTATATGCTGTCATGTATAGATAAAAATCCGGTTTTTCAACAATTGCACCCACGTTACGCAGCACATCATTGCGGTGTTTTGTCAGGTCTTTTCCAAACAACTTGATTGATCCACTGGTTGGTTTTATCAGGGAAACCAGCATTCGGATAGTAGTGCTTTTGCCGGCACCATTAGGTCCTAGAAAACCAAAGACGTCCCCACGGTAAACGTGGAGGTTCAGATTGTCAACCGCGGTCAGTTTTCCGAATTTCTTAGACAGATTTTTAATTTCAATAATTGATTCGTTCAAGTCTACTCAGCTTTTTGTTTATGACGCTGCAAAAAAATGGTCTATTAAATATTAAGAAAACACCCATAATTTTGTCAGCTTGTTTTCTTACCAAATTCAGGATCTATGGAAACGTATTTTGTAATTAAGAATATCGGGATTGTTGCAATCATAACCCAAACGAAAAACATCTGATAGCCCAGCATTTCTTGCATCCAGCCGCTTATCATTCCGGGTAACATCATGCCCAGGGCCATTAGTCCGGTGCATATTGCATAATGGCTCGTTTTATGTTCACCATTACTAACGTAAATCATAAAAAGAACATAGGCGGTAAATCCAAAACCATAACCGAACTGTTCTACAGCAACGCATGATGAAATGATCCAGAGTGACTCCGGCTGGAGGAATGACATGTAAACGTAAACAACATTCGGCAGATTGATTGCAATCAACATCCACCAAATCCAATGTTTCAAACCATTCCTGGAGGCCAGCACTCCGCCCAAAATTCCGCCGAAGACAAGAGAGAATAATCCAACCGTTCCATAAACAAATCCTAAATCGATATTATCCAGAGCCAATCCGCCAACATCTTTCGAATCCATTAAAAATGGAGAGGCAAGCTTTACCAATTGTCCTTCACCAAACCTGTAAAAAAGAATGAATGCCAGTATTAATAATATTTCATTCTTCTTGAAAAAGGAAACAAAAGTCTTAAAGAACTCATTGATTACTTTTCTATTCTCATCAACGGGGTGTTCCTCTGCAGGTAAAATCCATCTATGGTAGAAAACAAACAGAACAAACATTACGGCAACAATTCCCATGGCAACTGACCAGGCAAATTTCATATTTTCAAATTCTGCAAGGTAGCCAACAAACATCACCAGTAGGCCCTGGCAGAACCACATTCCCACACGGTAAAACGTACTCCTTATTCCAACAAAAAAAGCCTGTCTGTTTTCAGAAAGTCCAATCATATAAAACCCGTCAGCGGCAATGTCGTGTGTTGCAGATCCAAAAGCTATTAACCAGAAAAAAGCCAAGGTGAAGCGAAAATAATTATCAACCGGAAGTGTTAAAGCAACACCAGCCAAACCCGCGCCGATAAATAACTGAGTAATAAGAATCCATTGTCTTTTGGTTTTGAAAATATCAATGATTGGACTCCACAGAGGTTTTATTACCCAGGGCAGATATAGCCAGCTTGTATACAAAGCTATGTCAGTGTTGTTCAGTCCCAGGTTTTTATACATAATAACGGATATTACATTAACCATCATGTAAGGAATGGCTTCGGCAAAATAGAGAGAGGGTACCCATGACCAGCCCTCAAATGACTTTGTTGGGGATTTATCCATAATGGTTCCTTATCAGATTATCTACTCATTAGTTTTCTTCCCAACATAACGGCGCCAATTTCCGGAGGGTGTTCCGGGGATTGAAGGATAAGTTTCGGGAAAGCCTGGATTAACTTTTTAGTTAGCACTTCACTATAAATATTCTCTCTTGCTATAAGTGAGCCCAAGCCGGCAAGCTTGCAGGACGAGGTGTTTAATAACTGGAGCATAGACCTTACATGAAGCAATAGTTCATCAGTCTGTTCATCAACTATATTTAATGCCGTTTCGTCATTCTCTTTTGCGGCTTCAATAACAAGCGGGGCTAAGCTTGCGATGTCGTAATTATTATGGTATACCTTTTTAATTATTTCGTTGGTGTCCCGCACTTCCATTGCCTCAAAGACAAGTGACAGAAGTTTTGTCGGCAGACATCTTCCATCGAACGATCGTAGCGCTGCAGACAAGACCCGCTGACCAAGCTTGAACCCGCTCCCCTCGTCGCCAATAAGCCTGCCATAGCCGCCAACTCTGAAAAAATCATCCTGCTTGTTTTTACCAATACAAATTGAACCTGTGCCGGAGATAAGAATTATACCTGGCTCCCCGGAAAACGCACCTTCCAGAGAGATTTGCGCATCACTTACCACTGTAATTTTTGAGGATGTAATGGAGGGCGTATTCAACTGCTCTACAAGATGAGATTTTAAAACTGCCGCGTCTTCTTTTCTACCAGCTCCTGCGGCTCCAACAACTATTGAGGCAATATCATCACCGCCTATCTGCATCTTATCAAAACACTTTCTGATTATATCCGCAATGTTTTCCGCAGCTTCAACGGGAGTACTTATTAAAAAATTTGATGGACCTCCGCTACAGGAATTAATAACGTTAAACTCGTAATCAGTTACCACACATTTTGATTTTGTTGCACCGCCGTCTATTCCGATTAGATAGTTCATGTCATTATCAATGCTTGTTTATTGATATTACAATATATGGAATTTTAGATGCTTGTTAAAGCATGAGAGAGATTCCGGCTATATTAATAATATCCATTGAATAACCACTGAAGTCCATGAATGACACTCGGGCGAAATACCGAAGAATGTGATTCATTAACATACCTTACCTGATGAGTATTAAAACCATTTGATTCGAAAGGTATGCTGTAAATATCAATTTGTTCAGGCAGCATCTCGCCTCCGCGGTCACCGAAAGAGTAGAATATACGATTTGGATTCGGTTCACTGTTTCTGCTCAAATAATCATTCAGTTCCTTAAGAAGTTGATAGTCCATATGAGCGACACGAGGTGTTGAAGAGATAAAATTGTTTACAACCGGACCAATAGTTTCATCATACCGAAGAAAAGCATGCATTACGAAATAACCGCCTGCAGAAGTCCCGATTAAAGTGCGTCCCTGATTTCCTTTTGTGTTAAGCATAGCATCAGTTAGAGGAAACAATTCATCCCGCAGGAAATTATAAAAATCATATGCGTGCCCGTATTGCACAAACATTGTATCGGGGGGTGAGTAATAATCCCTGAATCTCATTCCAACATCTGCATAACCGATTCCAACCACAATACAATCAGGAATTATGTCATTTCTTCCAAGGCTGTCGGCCATACCAACAACTCCGTGAACATCAGCAAGGTACGTATCTGTGCCATAGGTCAGTTCATCACCATCGAGAACATATATTACATCGTAGCCTTCTTCCCTTATATGATTATATTCGCTGGGCAGGGAGGTATAAAGTCTATAGTTATCGTTTATAATTTCAGAGTGAAGAGTATCTGGCAGCATTGGTCTGATAATTTCTTCGACATATTCGGGACTTGTAGATAAATTACAGGAAACAATGAGTATAGTAATTAGTAAGCTGAAAAATATTTTTTTCATTTCTTGACCTCGAGACTTATTTTCTATTCATCGAACAAATAAATTAATCCGTTATAAATAGCCGGTTCGGACGCATGGGCATGATTTACGTCCGGAAATATTTCCATCTTAAATTGATCTTCCGGATGTAAGTAATAACGCTCAAACGGAAACAGAAAGGTCATAAGTGTAGAATGCAAAATTTCAAACTTACCGTCTCCTTGCGCCATATAGAATTTATGAGGATAGGTGTTTGGATTACGCTGAAAACAGATTTTAGACGCCTCAAGAATATAAAAATCGTGATAATAGAGCCTTGGGGAACCGGCAAGGTAGTTTTCAAATACCGCTCCCTCTGTTTCGTCATATTGAAACATGGCGTACATAACAGCGTAACCACCGGATGAATACCCGACCAACGTTCTATCCTTGATTCCTGATGAATTAAATGATCCATCAACAAATGGAATAAGCTCGTCACGTAGAAACAGATAAAACTTGTCTCCCCCTCCCGAATCAGCATTTATCTCATCATAGGGATAGAGGAAATCTCGGATCCGTTGATTTTCATACTTATATCCGATACCTACGACAATACATTCGGGAATTAGCCCGATAAGATACAAACTGTCAACAATAGTAGCAGCGCCCATTATCTGGTACTCAACATCATCATACAAAAGGTAAGCGCCATCCAGCAGGTATATTACCGGATAACCTCCTTCTTTGTTATGATCATAATTCTGCGGTAAGTGATAATAGAGTGAATATGTATCACTAACAACGTTAGAGTAAATAGAATCCGGCACCAATTCCAGATTAAATGAATTATCATTCGGATTCGTGGATAAATCCGAACAGTTTAAAAAAAGAAGGGCAGCAGCCCCCCAAAAAACTATTTTAAAAATATTCATCTTCCCCCCGAAGTTCTGAGGCAATATATTTTTTCTTTTAGTAATTAAAAAGGCAATAAAGCGGGACAAGCTTATTTTTTAATAAGTAAACCTTTCGGAGATTTCTATTGTCAAAGACTAAGCTGGTCTTTATCTAAATAGCCATTCAATTTTATGGCATTGCTTCTTTTATTTTTAAACTTTAGTTTGGAATAAAAATTATCTGGCGCTTAAAAGTTTACCAAATTGAATAATAATTTTTTCCATAGGAGGAAAAATGAAATCTTTTTTTAGAATAACATCTGTTATTATGATCTCTCTCGTTCTCTGTTCTGTTGGTTGCGACAGTAATGACAATGGTGGAATCGATCCGGGTGTAAACCCATTAATAGGCACATGGGACTTGACCTTAGGAGCAGGAACCTACCTGGGAGCCTCTGTATCATTTCCTCCTTCGTATGTTGGGTTATTCATGACCGTAGACTTAATGAGCGATGCAACTTACGAAGTTACAATTATGATGGACGATGAACAGACTATTGAAACCGGCTTCTGGCAATCTAACGAAACAACTATAACTTTAACAGCAAGTACTGGTGATGTTGCCACGTGGCCATACGAAGTAAATGGAAACACATTCACTGCAACAGTTGATACCGATGTGTTTGATTTTGGTATTCCCGGAGCAACTGGTGATTGGACTTTAACTTTTACAAAACAATAAAAGAGCGGCCTTGTGCCGCTTTTCTTTCCCAAATTATGAATGCTTTTTTCACTTAATTTGTTCTCTATTGTACCTTATCCTGACTCTACTTTCTAAAATTATGAGGAGGATGCCATGCCTTGCAAAAAACTTAAAGAATATCTTGATCAAAACAACATCAAGTACATTTCTCTCAAACACTCAATTGCCTACACTTCTCAGGAAATTGCCGCTTCGGCCCATATTAAAGGGAAGGATCTTGCCAAAATCGTTCTGGTTAAAGCAGATGGCAAAATGATAATGACCGTTCTTCCTGGCTCTTACAGAATTGATTTTTCGGCCTTAAAATTTGCATTAAATGCAGAAAGAGTACGTCTTGCAAACGAACTCGAATTTAAGGACAAATTTCCCGAGTGCGAAGTTGGCGCTATGCCGCCTTTTGGTAATCTTTATGACATTGAGGTTTATGTTGCCGAAAGTCTAACTAAAGATGAATATATTGCCTTCAATGCGGGTACACATACAGAATTAATTCAAATGAAATACGCTGATTACGAAAAACTTGTTCTGCCAAAAGTTCTTAAATTTTCAGCAAAAATGCTGGTTTAGGTATTTTTCTTCTTTTTATGTATCGGTATTAAGTTAGTAATTATCTATTCGGAACAAACTGAATTAAGATCCTCTTTTAATTCGGGCTTTTATATAATGGGATATGAAATAATCCTAGTATTGATTTATAATTATTATTATTTTATAGACAGCCTGACTTAGATAATCCCCCGGAGGTCATTATGCGTAAATCATTCGCAACTAATTTAAGCCGCACTTTAATTTTATCAATAGTATTTGCTTTTTTTTATAATTGCGGCGGTGATGACTCAACCGGGCCATCAGTCCCGATAGATGATACAGTAAACAACACTGTAACGCTTCAAATCTATTTTACTAATGACGAACATGGATGGTTGGAGCCGACGGCGACACACAATGGCGCTGCCGGAATGATGGCAATGTGGAAAACAGATCACGGCTATACCCAGGATGGAATCAATCTGGTTTTAAGTGGTGGAGATATGTGGACAGGACCTGCTATTTCCACCTGGTACGAAGGAGAACCGATGGTTGAAGTAATGAACGCCATGGGTTATGATGCTGCCGCTATAGGGAATCATGAATTCGATTTTTCGCAGGATGGATTGCGTGCAAGATTAAATCAGGCTGACTTCCCTTTCCTTGCCGCAAATTTAAAGAAAATTGGTGGTGGATATCCCGATTTTGTTGAGCCTTACATTATTAAAAATATTGGCGGCATAAAAGTTGGTATTATTGGCTTAACAACCAATTCTACAATATCAATAAATTTCCCCTTGAACGTGGAAGGACTTGAGCTTATATCTTATCAGGCAGCGATTGATGAAGCTGCTCCGCTGGCCATAGTAGATGGAGCCGAAATCCTCATTCTAAACACACATATTCCTTCTGCAGAAATGCAGGGTTTGGTTAGTTATGCTCTTGGTTATGGTATTTCAGTCTTCGGTTGCGGACATAGTCATAACCTTACACTTAACACTCAACCTGACTATGTACTTTTCGAGACTGAATCAAATATGACACGATATGCATTTACAGAGATTAAATATGATACTCTTGAAAACCGCATATTAAATTTATCAGCCAGTCTTCATGAAAATACGGGCAGCTATCAACCCGACCCGGAAATCCAGAGCATTGTTACAACCTGGCAGAGCGCTATGTCTGACGATCTTTCTGAAGTTCTTGGCTATACTTCTTCAGGTGTTAACCAAAATTCCCGCGAAATGCAAAATATGATATCTGATTCGTGGCTTGAATATTTTTCTGATGCTGATATTTCAATGTCGAATTATGGCGGTGTAAGGCAGGGTATACCTTCGGGAGATATAACTATTGCAACCATAGTTGGTGTGCTTCCTTTCGACAACAATGTTGTTAAACTGGATCTTACCGGGGCTCAGACAAAAAACGCGATTGCTTCGCTTGGTGTTTTTGTCGGCGGTGTAAATGTTATTAATAACTACACCATGAATGATGGTTCAACAATGGACGACAATGCTACTTACACGGTTCTTATTACCGACTATATCTATTATACAAACGGAGATTTGCAGATGTACGACCCAACACCGGAAGCAACCGGGGTTAACTGGCGCAATCCTGTAATTAATTGGATAAGATCCTTAAACACCAATCAGGCTGACCCGCTTGAAAATTATCTGGATTCTATTCCCAGGAAAACCACTCCAAGTGTAATTTTTTACTTATAACTTACGAAAGCTCTTAACTTTTTATTTAGGGACATTTTCTCCCTTATTGGGGTTTGCCCTTGTTCAAGAGCTAAAAATATGTTAATTTTGACCCTAATTATCATTACCCTTCTAGAGAAGCCCCTTTTTTATACATAAAGGAGTACAAGTCATGGATATAGCTATAGGCATAATAGCTTTAGTAGTAATTTTATATTTGATTTTCGAATACAGGATAAAGCATCCTGACGAAATTGTCCTGGTTGAAAATGGAGAAAAATTGACGTCCCGGAAGTCGCGTTTTTATCCCCGTCATTTCAGCCAAACAATATTAGATAAGTCTCACTCGCTTATAATTAACTGCGATGCTGACGCAAAAGGAAATTTACCTGTTATGGTGCGGGTTGCAGTTACAGCCGGCGCTTCGCTAGACCATCTTAGGGCACTTATACGAGTTGGCGGGTGGGAGTCGAATGCCGTTGCCAATACTTCAAAAGAACTGGAAATTATGCTTCAGGGATATGTGAAGGCCTATTCCGAGAAACACGAAATTGAGGAGTTGAAAAGTGAAGGAATGACGGTTTATATCAAGACTGAACTTAGTCAGGATATTAACCGGTTAGGCTTACAACTGATAGCACTTACGGTTCAGAGTATTGAGCCTTCTGACAAGACTATTGCAGAAGCAATGCGACAGAAGGAATCCGCTCGTATTCTTGAGGAAAATGAAAAAGAGACACAAAAGAACCGCATATCTGCCGCCAAACTTAAGCTGGAAGCCGATGAGAAGATTGCAAAGATTGAGCATGAGCTTTCGTTAAAAAAATATGAAATTTTAAAGATTGAAGAGCAGCATGAAGCCGAATTGGCAAATTCAAGAATTGCCGAAGAGATAAAACGCAAAAAGTTACAGCTTGAAGTAGATAAAGAAGAGTTAGCTTTATTACAAAACAATCCTGAACTATTACTTCTTTCGCCTCAGGCTGCCCGTTTGGCTGAAGCCAGCCAGGGGCTAAAAAATGCAAAAACTGTTGTCAATTTCTCAAAGGATAATGCTGATCAGGGATTTCAAATTCTTGGATTGTTCCAGTCATTCCTCCAAAACGTTCTTAATAAAACGAAATAAGTTGAGCGGCTTAAAAATCCTTTGAGAGAAGAACAAAAACATAGCGTGGACTACTTTAGACTAAAGCCCTTAAAGCCGGCTAAAATTTCAGAGATTAGTGAAGCGACAGCCTCTGCATCTATTCCGTCTGAAGAGAAAATAAATTTCCATATCGGTAATCCTATCCAGGATACTGAACTTGTAAATTTATACTTCAACACTGCTATTGCTCAAAAATCTTCGTTAGAAAAACCCGATGCCCTTTTTTCTGAGTTGGAGTGTGATGAAAAGGAAACAGAAAGACTTCAACTGGTTTTGAATAGTATCCAAAAAAGTGTCCCTTATATGCCGAGGGGCGGTTTCAATTCAAACTCACCCGTTAGATTAATTGAACAGTTTAAAGACTGGCTTGAGAACAATCAACCTGATCCCCTGGAATATAGCATCGGAGGTTCCGATGGTGAACGTGAAATATGTTTATTGAGTGGTGGACAGGACGAGTCTTTAAGAGTACTCCTTCTTTCTCTTTCAAAATATTTGGTGCTTTTGCCTATTACTATCTTTTATAAAGGACTCATCATACCAGAATATCTTCAGACATATTCTGGATTAACATTCGAGAATCTTAACAAAAAAAACATTCTCGCTGAACTTAAAGATCATTTTGAAAATGAGCCGGCAAGCCAGGCATTTCTCTTCCTCGGCAAAACTCCAACGGAAGAAACACGAAGGAAATTGAGAAATTATTCCGTCCGTTCACCATTATATATTGTAGAATTCAATGACGCGCCAAATCATCTTTCGCTTGCGCGAGAAGCCAAGATGCAAAACAAAGTGCTTAGAATATTATCCCCGGCAATTTTTTCGCCTTCATTGAAGAACTCATCAGTTTCATTTGCCGCTGGTAATTCAGAATTCATTAAAGTACTTGAAACTATTCACTTCCAGATTAAAGGAACGCCTGCCGCCGCAGAAGTTGAATTGCTTAGTTATTTAATTGACAACCCGGATGCCATTGAAAAACAATGTGCACAACCCGAAATAGACATAAACAATCCCGCTACTGAATCAGGATTTGTAGAATCTGTAATTAATAAATTTTCAAAAAACATTGAAGAAAAAGGCGAACGACTTACTCAGAAACTTGATGGACTTTCCTTTAAAACATCAGAACGCCTTAATAACCTGCCTGATGTTATAACTAAAAGGTTCGGTTACGATTCTCCATTTAGCGGAATAGAATCGAGTGAGTTAATAAAAAAATTGCTTGCCGGATTCGATTCTAATGAGCTGCACAAAAACATCAGTGATAGCTTCAAGTCTGGATTCGTTCAACAAAACACCGAATATGAATTTGATGATACTTTGGTAGTCAGTGGTTCAGCACGTACCGCCTTGAGTTTGATAGGATTTCATTGCGGAATATCCGAAGTGCTCTCACCTGATTTCAGCTGGACTTATGAGCACTGCTTCCCCTCAGTTAAAGTCCTGCCTCTTGATGAAAACCTTCAGCTGGATGGCGATATAATTATTGAGTGGGTTAAGAATAAAATTATTGGCGATGCCAATTGGAAAAACTACGGCGCAGTTATATTGAATAACCCTCATAATGCCAGTGGTAAAGTTTTTAATAGCAAAGTGCTTTCCGGTTTAATAAAGTGGTTGCTAGCTAATAACATTTATGTTATAGATGATTTATCCTATAAAAACGTTGCGCCGTCAACCGGGCCCGTTAACATTCCAACATTACGATTTTTGGCTCTCGATCTTGTCAAAAAAGGTTATTTGTCATCCCATAGTCTTGATAGGTTAATTACGGTTCAATCTTTATCAAAAACCGATTGTTATGCTGGTGCACGTATTGCACTCGCTAATATTCCTGATGTTATTCTTAGAGAAAAACTGTCTGGTATTGTTGAAAGAATTTTACCAAACTCATTTGCATTATTGATTGCATATTTATTCTACAGAAACGATCCTGCCAGGGTTAACCTATTTTGGAATTTACGAAACAAAAAGTTTGCTGAACGAATGGACGCGATCGAGGAAGCTGTTACTTCTTTGCCAAATGACAGAAATTTGTTTGATATAAGAATTAGTCGTCCTGATGGAAGTATGTATCCTGCTATGATAATTGAAAAATTACCAGCCGGATTATCTCTCGACTGGATTTCATCAGGACTTGCCAAGGAGGGGATTGGACTGATTCCACTCTCAACATTTGCCAGAACCGCCGAAGGATACGACCTTGCACGTAAAACGTTTCGCTTAACACTTGGCGGGAAAGATACACCTGAAAAATTAAGCCGAAAAACACGTCGCGTGTTAATTGATCTTAACTACATGATTTCCGAGGAAGATGCTAATTATAATAGAAAGTCTCCTGAATATATAATTTCGAAACGAAGAAGCAGTTTTTCGTATCCTGACCCGCATGTTCTGTATGAAAGCATTTCCAAACTGCTGGATGAATATTTTAAGAATAACCTTGAACAAAGCATTAAAAAATATTTTGTTGCTGATACTGCAGAATCCTATATGGAAAAATTCAGAAATGATCATTTGCCTTTTAGGAAAGGCGTTCTTAAGTCGAAGTTAACGGAAGGAATTGATCTTGCCAACAGGCTTCTAAATTCTATTGAAGATGATAAAGGTAAAACTCTACTTGTAAAATTAGAGAAAGAGCTTTTTAAGGATGACCTGACTGATAAACAGGAAAGATTTCGTCACAGGTTATTTGACCGGACCGTTCATCCTACACAAATGTACTCCTTAAAAGTTGACCTCAAAATTAACAAACTGGTCCATGATGTAATTTACGGTAAGGAGTTCAAAACCGCCGAAATCAAGGAACTTGCAAAAGAAATTATTGGCGAATTTTTAGGTGTCAATGTTGCCATTAAATCTGTTGAAGAGGCTGATGAATTACTTCTTGACATCCAGTCACTAATCGAAACTGAGAATTATCTTTCTTTGTTTACAGAGAACGAACTCCAAACTTTTCTGTCGTTTTGGGGTGACTGGGACGGAAGCACTCGTCCATCTGGTCAGGGACACAGATTAGTTGCTGCCGCTCTTGTTGAAAACGTAACAAAGCTATGTGGACTTTATCAACTCATAAAGAAACATCAACCTGGCATTCGAATAGATGAACACCTTGCTTTGGAGATTGAGAGTTTATCTTCAACAAACAGAAGGTTCTGGTCATTATTAAATTCGATCACTGAGTTAACAAATCAACTTGAGAAAAGATTTAAAACCTTACTTCCCGAATCTACAAATCCGGGCAGATTACGTAGACTGGGAATGAGGCTTCATGTAAGACGGGATCCTATTAAATCCTTGTTTGAACATAACGACAGACTTGAGCGAAAGATGTTTGAGCTCCGTTCCGAGAGAACAGAAAGATTGGAATACTATTTTAATCTAAACAAGAGACTCAGAAAAACATTGCACTCACTATTACCCGAAATTCGCGAGTCTATTACTATTCCCGAAGTTGGTGTTCTGTTTGGTCTGTACAAAAACCTTCTCAGCAGATTTGTTTTAACTCCCAGAATTCATCAAAAAGTTGTTACTGCCCGGGATCAATTTTCAATTGATACTACGGTCCACAACATTATGGAAATAAATGAGATTGCTGACAAATATGGCAATCCCGGAATGATTCTCGGCTTACAGATAAGTATGTCAACCACGCCTGAAGCCCTCATTTCAACAGACAGAAAATTCATTGCAAAAGCTGATGAGTTGATACAAAAACATCCTGAGGCTAGGCTGCCAAACATTTGGGTGATTCCTCTGTTCGAAGAAATTCAACATGTGCAAAATGTTCGTGAATACCTGAACAAAGTCTGGGACTACGCTCTTCAAAGTCGTAAAGTTGATGAAACAACCGAGAATAGATTCACAAATATTATTTGCGAGTTATTTGTCGCGGGTTCTGATTTAAGTCAACAGGTTGGTCAATCTGCCTCAGCAGAGTTATATAAGCAGGCAAAGTATGACATCATTAAATGGTTGGCTGAACGCGGTCTTGTTCAAAAAGTACGAATGAAACTTGGCAGTGGAGAACCGATGCAGCGGCAAGGCGGATACTACTCTGAAGCTTCCGGTAAAAAAGCATTTATTACTTCTTCGGCTAACACTAAAATTTTGAAATCAAATTTAAAAGACTCTACTGTTAAGAGCACGGTCTATGCAACCAGTCCGCTCATGGGCGTTCACTCCAGTGGTGATTTGCGAACATTTCAGAGCAACATTTCCGAAAGGTTGAGATTATTACCACTTAAAGAAAGAGCAGAGTTATTGTTCCAGATTAAAGAGTTGCAGCGTATACATCGCCGGAACCTGATAAGATCAACCGAACCGCTTACCGATACACGGCTTATGTATAAGAAAAAAGGGCTGCAGGATTTAGAGAGAATTACACTTGGCAAAAAAGATGAATTATTTGCGCAATTCATTGAACTGACAAGGGAAAACTTTGAGCAGATTCTTTATGGTGCGGAAGATGATGTAGCTGGTATTCATGTTGTTTCATATTTTATATCGAGAACAACACCAACTTTGCGCGACAGACCTACAGTTCGTCCGACCAAGGACTCATCTTCAGCCCATGGGCAGAAAATTCTCGAAAGGATATCTGAGACTATCCCGCTAAGAAAACATGGAACGCTTTTACGTGCCATTGGTCATAACAGAGCACAGTCTTCAGTACTTGGTTACAACCAGCTTACAACTGGTCTTTTCAGAGCCATGAAGTTGTTCTGTGATGATTCAAGCCACGGTAGTAATCCGTATCAAATTCTTGCTGATAGAATACTTCCCTATCTGCCTGTATATGAAATTTTAGAATCATTAAGACTATATCATGAACCTGGGCTGAATTATATTCTTGAACTACAGAGAGCGTTCCCCGCGGGAAACTCAGCACTAATTAAATTACGCGAGGATATTGATTCTTTCAATCCATTTATCGGATTGCTGCAAAGGGAATTGTTAAGAAGGCACGGTTTAAGTGTATCTGAATTCTTTGATGAATTCAAATTTAACAAACAGTTACTGCCAACCCTTAGACCTGATCTTGCGGTATTACTTCAAAGTGATCTTTTTAACACCGAATTGGACGATTTAGAACTGACGATTGAAATAGAGGACAAACAATGGAAAAAGATAGTAGCTGTTTTACTTGAAAAACCCAAAGAAATACGTGCGTGGAGAAAAGAGGTTTGGCAACTACTTTTATCACCCATTTATGAGCAGGTTGAAGGATTCAATCATTTGGCAGGGGCGCTATACCGCTTATCTCAAAATAATGGTGGATCCGAGTTTAAAATGCCATCTGTTACCGGTTCAAAAACTACTTCTGGTTTTTCCGGACTGAAACAAGGCAACATTGATGATACGATGCAGCAGTTCCTGAACGCGGCTGTTCAATATCTCTCGAATTTACCAAAAGATTCTGCACAAATCCCTATGGATATTATCCGGGCGCTTAAAGATGTTGAGAAAATTCTTCTCATTGAAAAACAAGCATTATCAATTTCTGATCAGGAAAAACTGAACTTCTTCTTATTACAGATAGCCAGAATAGCTGGGGAAAACGGCTAACGTAAAGATGATTATGAATTTTTAATTTTGAGTTTTGAATTTCTGTAAACCAAAAACCAAGCTATACCTTATCCTTTTTTATTGACTATTCACAATTGACTATTCACAATTGACTATTGACTGTATTCTTTTTATCGTTAAAAACTTTATAAAACTAGTTGTGGACCGATACGGATGGAACAAGACCTCCAGGAACTTAAAAAAAGAATTGTCGCAAAAATTCCTAATCTTACAGAATCTCAGAAAGTGATTGCAAACTACATTGTTGATAATACTCAAACGTTCGCTTTAAGCTCAATTCGTGAACTTGAAAAGGAATTGAATACAAGCAAATCCACCATTGTTCGTCTTGCACAGGTTCTCGGGTACAAGGGATTTCAAGATCTAAAATCCACATTCCTTAAGAATATTCGGGTTGGTCTGGAACAAGTTAACCAGCAAAATATTGCCATAACTGACCACGAGAATAATTCCAGCTATCTCGAAGCAATTGCTTACGAATCTGTTAAAAATATTCATTCCACTTTACAGTTAATCGATCGTTCCCAATTTGGACAGGCTGTTAAGTTAATTAAGAAAAGTGAATACGTTTACACTCTTGGGCACGGGATATCAACATACCTTGCTGACATAGCTTCTCACCTTTTGATTCGCATCTCAAAGAAATCTTCGAGACTAAGGTATGGCGGAGTTTCTTTCATTGAACAGATTGGCAATTTATCCAAGGAGGATATTCTCATTGCTATCTCATTTCCCCCATACGCTGAAGAAACCATTGAAGCCTGTAAAAATGCCCGTAATGAAGGAGTTAAAATTATAGCCATTACAGATAAAATGACAAGCCCAATTCTTTCATATGGCGATGTTTACCTACAGACAATGGTAGAAAATCAACATTCGTTAAACTCGTATATGCCGGCACTTATTGTTTTAGATTCTCTTTTCACTCAGGTTGAAAACGATTTAAAAAATGATTAGCTGATAAACACTTGCTTTGAAAAAGAGAATAATTTTTTATACTGTTATGAAACATTTGTTTCATCAATATTTACTTGCGAAACACATGGGTTTAGCAGTAAATTACAGCATTGTTATAGTAAAAAACAAATACTTCAACAAATGGATGCAAGAATATGAGTATAAGTCAAATCGCAAAATCGATCAAATCATCCCCTACCTTAGCGTTGAACGAAAAGGCTGCAATACTAAGAGAGAAGGGAGATCCGGTAATTCACCTTGGTGGCGGTGAACCAAAAAGCAAAGCACCTCTTGACGCTATATTAGCAGCTGCAGCACATCTAAACTCAGGTGAAATACGTTATGCTCCAGCAGATGGAATTCCTGATTTAAAAAAAGCAATTATCCGTTACACCGAAGAGAATTACGGCAGAAAAGTTATGCCAGAAAACATCATTGCCTCAAGTGGTGCGAAACAAGCTCTCATGGTTGCTCTGCAAGCAATTCTTAATCCACAAGAAGAAGTTATTTACCCGGCACCTTATTGGGTAAGTTACCCTGACATGGTAAAACTTTGCGGCGCTATTCCCGTGCCTGTTGTTCCAGAGGATGGTACTTTCCAACCTCGTTTAAAAGATATTACAGACCGCGTTGGATCCTACACGAAGGCAATTATTATTAATAGTCCTAATAATCCTTCCGGCGCCATATATTCAGCAGAATTCATAAAAGAGATTGTTGAATACTGTGAGAAGAAAGATATCTATTTGATTATGGATGATATTTACCACAGACTCACTTTCGATGGTAAGAAAACTCCAAATCCATATGACTACGCCACAGATTTCTCTGAAAACTCAAAAATGATTGTGATAAATGGTGTATCAAAAGTTTATGCAATGACCGGTTTTAGAATTGGCTGGGCAGTTGCAAATAAGAATCTTACTCAGGTTATGTGCAATATCCAGGGTCATCAGACTTCGGGCCCATCAATCGTATTGCAGAAAGCTGCTATTGGTGCTCTTAATGGTATTCAATCCTGCATCGATAATTTACGTGTGACCTTAGAAAATAACCGTAATGTTATGATCGATCACCTCAAATCATTTGAAGGCGTTAAGGTCATCAAACCAAACGGTACATTCTATTGCTTTGCTGATTTCAGCGCGTATGAAAAAGATTCAACAAAACTCTCTAATATGCTGATTGACAAAGTTCAGGTACTAACTGTTCCCGGCGTTGAATTTGGTATGGAAGGCTTTCTCCGCTTAAGCTATTGTGGTAGCATTAAAGAAATTACGGAAGGAATTGAAAGAATGAAATGGGCACTTGATCCAAACTCCCCTAACGAGCTTTACATTGGCGACCGAAAATTAGTGAGGGATTGGTCATGAAATACTTAGAATTTAGCACTCCGGCTCAAAAGCAGGCTCAGGAGCTTGCTTCAGATTATAAATTAAGAAATCACGGCTTTACCCATATTGATTTGGCTTACTGGAATTTACCAGACGAAGCCCTTTACGAAGAGGCTCTTTTCAGAGGCGAAGCTCATATGTCCAAAGATGGTCCACTGATTGTTAATACAGGCAAACACACAGCACGTGCTGCCGGTGACAAATACGTGGTACGCGAACAAACTACCGAAGATAAAATTTGGTGGGGCGAACATAACCGTCCAATAGCCCCTGAGAAATTTAATCAGGTAATGGCTCGTGCTCAGGCTTATTGCCAGGGCGAAGAACTTTTTGTGCAGGATTGTTATGCTGGCGCTGACCCTGAATATAAATTACCAGTTAGAATTATTACAGAAAAAGCATGGCATAATCTCTTTGCTCGTAATATGTTCATTACAACAAACGACCGTGATCAGTTAAAGAAATTTGTCCCTGAATTCACTGTTATCTGTTTACCCGGTTTCAAGCTCGATCCGAGAATTGACGGCACAAAATCCGAGACAGGGATTCTCTTAAATTTTGCGGATAGAACAGCAATTATCGCCAACACATTATACGGCGGTGAAATTAAAAAATCTGTTTTCACAGTTCTAAACTTCCTTCTCACCTTTCAGGATGTACTGCCAATGCACTGCTCGGCAAACGTTGGTGATGATGGCGATGCAGCTTTATTCTTCGGTCTTTCGGGCACAGGCAAAACCACACTTTCTGCTGATCCAAAAAGAAAACTTATTGGTGATGATGAACATGGTTGGTCTTCTGAAGGTATATTTAACTTTGAGGGCGGATGTTACGCAAAAGTAATTCGTCTTTCTGAAGAATCCGAGCCTGAAATTTATAACTGTACAAGGCGCTTCGGTACAATTCTGGAGAATGTTGTTTACGACCCTGTATCCCGTAACATCGATCTTGATGATGATATACTTACAGAAAATACCCGCGCATCCTACCCTACACGGTTTATTCCGAACATTGTAAAGGAAGGGTATGCTCACTCTCATCCAAAGAACATCATCTTCTTAACCTGCGATGCTTCCGGAGTTTTACCTCCAATTGCAAAGTTGAATCCTGAGCAGGCGCAGTATCACTTTATAAGTGGTTACACTTCAAAAATAGCAGGCACTGAAATCGGACTGGGTATTGAACCACAGATAACTTTCTCTTCATGTTTCGGCGCACCATTTATGGTTCGCCATCCGTTCGAATACGCCGCTATGCTTAAGCAGAGAATGTTAAAGCATAACGCCAATGTCTGGTTGGTTAACACAGGCTGGGTTGGTGGCAGATTTGGTGTTGGTAAACGTATCTCCATTCGTCACACTCGTAATCTGCTTAATGCTGCTCTTGAAGGCAAACTTGATAATGTTGAATATCGCACAGATGAACTCTTTGGTTTCGAAGTGCCATTAACTTGTCCTGAAGTACCTGAAAACGTATTAACACCTTCAGCTTCATGGGGTAACAAAGAAGAGTACTGGAAAAAGTATGACGCGCTCGCAGCTCGCTTTATTGAAAACTTCAAATTGTATGAAGCAGGAACAAGTGAAGAGGTCAGGAATGCGGGTCCGAAGAGGAAGAAATAGAAGAGCAGATTGATAGACACAAGACATTAGATGTTAGACAAAAGAAACAGATAAAAGAAAAGCCGCTTGTGATGAGCGGCTTTTTTGTACATCTTATTATAAAAAACTGTTAGTGACTTAGACTTAAGATAAAAACGTAGGGCCACGGCATGCCGTGTCCCTACTCGTTTAAACAATGATATTACCTCAGCGGTACCCTCAGCAAATCCATCGAAAAAATTTGTGTTGAATTATAATAATCCGAGTGGTTCTTCATCTCTGAAGATGAAGTCTTGGATTCTTCTCTTGAATTAATGTCCGGTGAATCAGCGACAAGATTTGCGTATAAAACAGGAGCTATAATTGGAGCAAAGAATGAAACTATAACCGTTGTCAGAATTACGGTTGAACTCTCTGTTGCATAGCTCAGTATAATTCCAGCAGCCGTACCAACTGTCCCGTATAATAGGGTGGGAAGGTATTTCACATTCTCGTTTCCTTCTTCTGCAATTAGATATACCGCTGTTGAGGTAGCAATAGCATATAGTCCGGCAACAGTTATGGCTTCTGTTCCCGTAATCCTCTCTCCTTTGTCCAGCTTAAATATTTTGTTAATTAATCCGTATCCTGCTATTGTTGCAAAACCACCCAAGACCGGAGAAAAGACTACCTCGCTCGCAATTCTTAATACACTTCTATCATAACTCGCTTTCCGAATCTTCTTTTTAGGTTTTTCAACATATGTTTTGTCAAACCTGACTGACAATCGATATAGAGATTCATCGAATGACCAAATTCCAACCTTGTTCTCTCTTGCTAGAGCTTCTATTTCCCGATACTTTTCAGTTTTTGAAAATTCCACACTGTCCACTTTTACCAGTCCCATAGATAAAAGAGTTATGGCATAATCTTCTCCTCCAACAAATATTGATACGTATCTATGGTTTCCTTTTCCCGCAAAATCATCTGCCGGTTCAACTTGAACAGTTTGGTTAAGGAGGTTAATCTCAGAAAACTTCATCGTCTGATGAGCATACGAAGCCAAAAGAAAATTTTCATGATTAAGACTTGGCACATCAATCCCTGCCAGCCTTACAACAGAGCTATCATCCAGCATAAACTTATTGCTTTCTATAGCATCTATTACCTTTCTATTTTGAGAATAAATAATCCCAGACAGGAATAAAAACCAATAAAGACAATTTCTCATTATTACTCCAGAGAATTCAAAACCGAATATGAACACCAACGTTAAGTTAGGATAAAATCATTTAAATTGTCTGGATGACAAATGAAATTTTTTGAAAGTATTCACATATTAGTTTGAAACTTTTTCCCCCAACTCCTTTACCTTGTTTAAAGCCGCAATAAATCCCGGAGCATTCTCAACGCATTTTTCATAATGTTCAAGCGCCCTATGATAATCGTTTTGTTTTTCATAAATCTGAGCAAGACGCCAAAATGCATTTGGACTTTTTGGATATTTCACTTTCAGGTATTCCAGAATTTCCATTGCGGAAAACAGATCTTTCTCTTGAAGCGCATCAGCACGCATCACAACACCTAATTCGGGAATAGGAAATAACGATCCTAGTTTTTCAAAATAGGCTGTATAATACTCTTCAATATCAGATAGGTTAGTAACTTCCAGATTACTTGGCAAATTGTAACCATCAAATAAGGTCTTTAACCCAGCCTTTAATCCCGTTGTCGATACAAAGTCACCTGTAGTACCAAGGTGATTTCTAAAGAATCTAAATCCTTTTGGTTTTACTTCAGTAATCAGTTTTTCTAACCTTTCCAATGCAGGGTGTCCTTCCATTGTATACTCATCATCGTCATCTGAAGTAATGAATAGAAATTTATTCCCGGATGTGTAATCATTAAAATATTCTTTTGACAAACCTTCAAGATAATCTCTTCCTCCACTCCAACGAAAAGGATGGGTAATAATAAATGCATCAAACAGATCCGGATTCGTGAAGAGTGTATAGAGCCCAAAATTTGCACCAACCTGTGGTCCAACAAGAATTCTATAATCCATTGTCCTATAGTTGTTATCTATGTAGGGAATTAACTCATCACGGATGAATTCCGTGAACAGATTTATGTTTGTTGCATTCCCATCACCATCACGAGGAATAAGAAAACGATACCGGTCAACCTCATCTATTCCAACTAATATAAATTCAGGCATTGCTCCGTCAGAGGATAAATTGTAAACCGTTGATACAGCTTCAAGCCAATACTGATTTATTCGATCACCGTACAGATGATAAATAACCGGATAAGCCTTGCCGGATGATTCGTAGTTCTCAGGCAAAAATATTTGTAATGATCTTTTCGCATCAAGTATTTCAGAATCGATAGAATCATAAAACCCAGTTGTTATTTTTTCGTTTTTATTCTGACTGAATAGAAAAGTAGAAATTACGAAGAGACCTATTAATACAATTGATTTGTGCATCACTACCCCCCGATAGAAAAGATGTTATTTGAGATCGAAGATAGGATATTTTTCATAAATATGAAAAGTCTTTAAATTGGTGTGGTTCATTAATCACGCAAGGCATTATTATATTCATTTACCGAAAGTACTGATAAAATAAAATGCGTAATTTGTTTTATTAACTTTTGATTTTGCAATTATATCCTCTAAATTTGCCCCCAATATATTTTAAGGAGCAGAAATGATTTCGGATCATATTTTAAGAATGGATGAATCGACGACAATGGCATTTGCCGCCAGGGCTATTGAAATGAAAGGAAATGGAATAAATGTAATTGACCTGACAGTAGGTGAACCAGATTTTCCGACCCCGGAGAACATTAAAGCAGCGGCAATTAAGGCTATAACTGAGAACAAAACAAAATACACCTTAAACGCCGGACTCTTAGAATTGAGAATTGCCATTGTGGGATATCTCAAAAATAGATTCAACATCCATTACACCCCTGATCAAATATTAATTTCTACCGGCGCAAAACAAGGAATATTTAACGCCATACAGGTATTGATAAATGAAGAGGACGAAGTATTAATCCCGGCACCTTATTATCCTTCTCACGTGCAGATGGTAAATTTTGCCGGTGGCGATCCTGTTATTATCGAAACGAGCGAGGGAAATAATTTTAAAATTACTCCTGATTTGATTCAAGAAAATGTTACTCACAAAACCAAAGCATTAATACTTTGTAATCCAAATAACCCAACCGGAGCGGTTTATACAAAAGAGGAACTGGAAAAGATTGCAGAAGCGGTTATTGACCATGATCTCTATGTTATCAGTGATGAGGTCTATGAACAACTTACCTACGGTGATGTTGCATTCACCTCCTTTGCTTCCATTAGTGAAGAGATAAAAAATAGAACTGTAATAGCCAACGGTGTATCGAAGGCATATGCAATGACAGGCTGGCGGTTAGGATTTACAGCTGCGACTAAAAAAATTACCGAAGCCATGGCAAAACTACAAAGCCATACTACTTCATGCACAAATGCACCAGCGCAATATGCTGCTTTAGAGGCATTTATGACGAGTCAGGAATCTGTTCAGGAAATGCGCTCGGAATTTGAAAAAAGGGGGAATGAGACATATAAAGATCTACTCACTATTAAAAATATCACCTGCAGTAAACCGGCTGGAGCGTTTTATCTTTTTCCTAATATTTCTGCTTACCTTGGAAAAAGCTTTGAAGGTAAAACAATCGCGAACTCCACTGATTTGTCCCTGTTTCTGCTCGAGAGTGAAAAAGTAGCCGTAGTACCCGGCATTGGTTTTGGATTAGATAATCACATAAGAATTTCATATTCGACAGATACGAAAATACTTAAAGAGGGCATAAAAAGACTTAAGAATGGATTGAAAAAATTAATTTAGATAAGTTACGATCTATACAGATAAGTAAGACTCCAGAGCTTTATAAATCTTCTCCTTGTCCATTTTTTCGCCTGTCCAATATTCAAAGGATCTGGCACCTTGCTCCACGAACATGGATAAGCCATTTACAGTTCTGGCCCCCTGTTCTTTAGCCATTTTTAGAAATTTTGTTTCAATTGGATTGTAAATCAAATCGAAAACAATATGTTGGTTGTGGATAGAACTGGCAATTTCAGTTGGCGAATCATCTACGGCAGGACTCATTCCAACAGAAGTAGTATTAATAATAAGTTTCGACTTTTGGAAAACATTTACAACGTCTGGCGGAACAAGTTCATAAGTTCTAATATTTTCATAATGCATTTTCTGCGCGAAGTAATCCTTCATCGATTCGGCCTTTTGACCAGTCCTGTTTAGGATGTATATCTCGCCTGCCTTGAAATGTCTTATCAATGCATATATTACACTTCTTGACCCTCCGCCTGCTCCAATTACTGCAACAGAGCTATCTGCTATTTCATCTTTGAAGGGTGTTAATGACTCAATTATTCCATTCACATCCGTATTATATCCGAACAACCTTCCATTATCATTAACAACAGTGTTTACAGCGCCAATCACACCAGCATCTTCCGAAAGAACATGCATATGTGACAGAATTTTTTCTTTAAGAGGTAAGGTTACGTTAAAGCCCTTAATTCCAAGAGCAATCATGCCCTTCAATGCATCTTTAAGATTAGCAGGAGGCACATCAAATGGAAGGTATATGAAATTAAGATTCCCCATTTCGAAGGACAAGTTATGCATCAGGGGTGAAAAAGAGTGTTTGATTGGATTGCCAATAACACCCACAATGCTAGTATTATGATTAAATTTATTATGTAGATGCATAAATTTCAGCGATAATTATTTTTCGTTTAATAACTTATTGAATAGTTTAGAAGACCTGACTTCCGGGTATTCTCTTTCAAACTTATTTTTAATGTTCGGATCCAGACCAAAGGCAGTTTTTAAGCATTCAATTGCATCGTTTGTTTTACTAAGCAAAAAACTGATTTTTGCCTTACCATAATAGGCAGAAGCATCTTCAGGATTTAGTTGAATGCACTTATCGTAAGCATCTACTCCATTCAACCAATTACCAGATTCCATATAGGCTTCGGCAAGTTTAGACCAAGCATCAAAATTTTCAGGATTCAAAGAAACAGTGTTAGTATAACTGTTAATTGAATCCTCAAGGTTCCCAAGAGAGTACTCTAAATCAGCCTTTGCGTACCAGGCTTCGGAGGGACTATGTACGAGTGTAATTGCTTTATTAAAATCTTTAAGCGCAAGATGATATTTGCCAACCAAATCATAACAATTGCCACGGGCTAAAAAAGCCTCATAATATTCGTGATCTGTTACAATTGCATTAGTGTAACATTTAATTGCCATGTTTATGTTTTCAAACTCTTCATAAATTTGACCCAGGTTATATTGAATAGCTTCATCATCCGAGTCAAGTTCGGCTGCTCTTTTAAAAGCCTCTAGGGCTTTATCATACCTAAGTAATTTTGAATATGCTATCCCGCTATTGAACCATGAGCTTGAAAAATCCTCTTTAATAGCCAGGGACAACTCAAAACAATCAATAGCTTTGTCATATTCTTCTTTTCTGATTAAAATAATACCCTTATTATACCAGCCGGTAAAACTATATGGCTCTATCCTAAGAAAATTTTCGTAGGCGTCTAATGCCAATTCGAAATTTTCTACACTTTCAAAACAATAGCCCAATTCATACCAAGCCTCACTATAATCATTATCTGATTCTATCGCCCTTTTGAGATAATTGATGGCTTCTTCAAATTCTTCTCTTCTCTCATACAAAATGCCAAGATTAAACAATGCCTCTTCGTTAGCTGGCTCGAACGTAATTGCATCCATTAAAGATTCTATTGCTTCATCAGAGAATCCTAAATTATCTTCAGCAATAGATCTATTAATCAGCGCTTCTACATCATTGGGATTTAAACTGAGTGATTTACTAAAACATTCATAGGCCTGAGTAAAGTCAAACATATTGTTCAAAAATACTCCCTTAAAATGCCATAGTTCTGAGTTATATGGTGTTAATTCTAATAGGGCATCAACTAATAAGATGCCATCCTCGGTGAGGTCGTTCTCAATACAAATATGAATTGTTTCTTCAATATACTCAAGAAAGGAAAAAGTATTGCCATCAGAAATATAATCTTTGCACGTATCTATCCTGTTCATCAGCTCCGAATCATCAATAAACTGTTCCTGATTACCCTGATGGTAATCATCGAAAAAATTCATCCATACTCCCTGTAAGTTCAAAGGAAAATCTATTGTTAAAGAGTATGAAAATCAAGTTGATTTTGGTTAAGAAAGATTCAGCTGTTCCTTCCTTGATTTAAATCATACGGAGAAAATCAGTTGTTAATTATACTGACCCTTTTACAATATTTAATACAAAAGTATTAAGTGTCCCCTCGTATTTTTCAGAATATTTTTCTGATAATTCTTTGATGGCAGCCTCAGCATTATTTTCTTCCACGATTGCGTACAAACTGCGAAAGGAGGAGCAACTTATCATTTTTGCACCAAAAAATAAATCACTATCACTTGCTTTCTTAACGAGGTAATCTATCTTTTGTGTGCTGAGATCGTATAATTCTGAAAGGCTTTTGTGGGAATTAAATATGTTCTCAGATAGCGCTTGTAGTTTGTTTTCAGGCTTGGCGTTTAGTATCTCTTCAACCCGTAATCTTTCATCAACGTTGTAGAGGCATCTGTTATAAACTCTGCGAGGAATCATATGAATGTGTTTTGCAAGAAAATCAGGTTTAATGTCTCTCAGATTTTTTATTCCCCAAATGTATAACCGCAACCCTTTTACACCAACATTGCACTCGTCAATTCTTTCGTTGCAAATCATCTGCGGATTATCAATTTTTTCACCTGTGTCGAAAATAATCAACTGTAACTTTTTCTCTGTGGAAATATACTCCGGTTCCTTTTTACGTAAGTCAACATGTATGAATGAATTCTCTTTCGAAACCAGTGAGGCCAGCAGAGTAGCTTTGTTAGCAATTTGACCAATCATTACCTTCTGAGCCTTATACCCAATTTCAAGCAGTTCGTTTATTTCAATTCCAAGACTTAACTTAGTATTAATTGAGTTCAAGAATCCCATAATAATTGACGAGTAATAACCTAATCCGGCACATCTGGGTATATAAGATTCGATGTAGCAATCGAATCCTGCGTCAATTAATTCGTTTTCTTTTAGAATCTTAATTATCTCAATAACAAGAGTCGTGTTAAAATCACCGCTTGGTATTGATACTCCCTCAGTGTCAAATTCGTAAAGTTTAGCATCGCCAACTTTAAGACGAATTTTATTATCGTTTCGTTTATGTAAGATTACAGCAGAGTAAAAACTGAGGGCACATCCTATTAATAACCCCTCGTTGTAATGCGTGTGATCTCCTAACAAAATAAATCCTGCTGGCGATAATTCTACTTCGGTAGTTTTTTTTGAAAAGAACTTTTCGTAGTTCTCAATCGAGCGCGTTTTCAATTCGGAATGATCAGGCATCAATAAACCCAATGATAATTCTATAAAATTCTCCCCATATAAATTATAAAGAGAGCTCAGCATCCAGATATCTACTAAACAAACTTACTTAAAGGTGCTTTCAAATTCTATGATTTAAAACAATTTTCTTATCTTCTCTATAGTTAGTGGTGCAGATCCTTCGTAGTGATTGTTAACATTAAGATATATGTCAATTCCTCGTTCTAAAAGATCTTTAACTTTCACCATTATTCTTAATAACTCAGCATCCTTTGGCTCAACAATTTTATTCCATATTCCTTTCGTTTTTCCTTCTATTACACTTCTGTCTGGTCCGTGCAATCTTATTATCAAATTACCGCCAAAGTAATCCCTCCAAGAATCAATTGTCTCATCAATAGGCGGCATATAGTAGCCCTGGAGTAAAACCGGTGTTATGTTTGTTTCCTTAAGAAATTGAAAGAACTCTTTCTGCAGGTAGTTGGGATTACGAATTTCAATCGCATAACGGTACTGCGGATCGGTTTTTTCCATAAATGATTTTAATTTATCAATAAAAAGACCAATCGAAGGCATTTTTTGTTTATTTAGATACTCAAACTGAAACATTAAAAAAGCAATTTTTTCTTTCATCCCCCACAAATTGTGGATTGTGGAAGCGAAAACATCTTCCGAAAGAAAATATGGATTTTCAATTAAGTTACCCTCACTATCTTTGTCGTAAAAGTGAGTAAGAGTAATACTATTGGGCATCTTAATGGTAAACCTAAAATTTTCAGGAACAGAAGCGCCATACGCAGCAGCAACGTTAGCACGTGGTAGTGCTATCTTCTTTCCCTTAAATAAAGACCAAAACCATTGATCAATTTCTACAGTATTATATTTATCCGAATATTCCTTCAGGTAATTTGGTTTGGAGCTATCAGAATAAACGAGTCCTTTCCAGGAGTCATATTTCCAACTACATGTACCTATTCGTAATTGGGACATTTTAACCTTTTTGAAATTTGTGGCAATATATAGAAAATACCTCATAAATTAAATCTGGAATTAATTAGCATTATTTCTTAAACTGGGTTAATTTTACGCCCTCATAAAAAACATACTCGAGATATAATGAAAATAATAATTGCAGGATCTGGGGAAGTAGGTTATCATCTTGCCAAACAGCTCTCTGCCGAAGAACATGATATTACCGTAATTGATATAAATGCTTCACGACTGGATAGAGTTGACGCTCAAACAGAAGTACTTACCATGCATGGATCATCCGCTTCAATTAAAGTTCTTGAGGAAGCAGGAATTGCGAATACCGACCTTATAATTTCAGTTACAGCATCTCAGGATGTAAATATTAACACCACAATACTTGCAAAAAAACTTGGAGCAAAGAAGACTATAGCCCGGGTTTCTTCCGGGGAATATGTCCTCCCGCAAAACAGAGAACTTTTCCGCTCAATGGGGATCGACCATTTGATTTACCCTGAAGAGCTCGCCGCCCAAGAGATTGTAAAACTTATTAAACGAGCTGCTGCCACAGATATTGTTGAATTTGAAAATGGCAAGTTGACCATTATTGGCGTTAAACTTGACAAAGATGCCCCTGTTCTCCGTAAATCTATGAGACAGGCTGCAATAGACTACAGTATTGAAAATTTCAGAATAGCTGCAATACAGCGCGGAATGCGCACAATCATCCCCTCCGGAGATGATATATTTCTTCCAAATGATCAGGTTTTTGCTATAACTACCAATAGTGGAATAGAGCAGATCTTAAAGCTTGCAGGTAAGAGCAGTACACACATTAAAGACATAATGATTTTTGGCGGGGGAAAAATTGGCGCTAAGGTGGCAAAACTTCTTGAAGATCATATGAACGTTAAACTCCTTGAGTCTGACTCGAGCAAAACTCAAGGTCTTGTAGAATACCTTGATAAAACTCTTGTTATTCAGGGCGATGGAAGAGATCTGGATTTGCTGGCCCAGGAAGGCATTATTGATATGGACGCGTTTATTGCCGTAACAGATGACGCAGAAACTAACATCATAACCAGTTTGATGGCTAAACACCTTGGGGTAAGTAAAACAATTTCTTTGGTGGATAACGTTGATTATATTCCGCTTACTCAAACAATTGGGCTCGATTCTCTTATAAATAAGAAATTGATTACTGCAAACAGTATTACAAGATTCGTCAGGAAGACAAATATTGTAACTGTTGCCACCTTGCAGGGCGTTGATGCAGAGGTTTTTGAGTATGTTGCTCAGCCAAATTCCGCAGTAACAAAAAAACCTATTAAATCTCTAAAATTTCCCAAGAACGCTTTAATTGGTGGGTTTGTAAGAGATAACGTTGCTTACATTGCCGTTGGTGAAACACAATTAAGATACAATGATCGTGTTGTTGTTGTCGCTCTTCCCGATGCCATTCAAAAAGTTGAGAAACACTTTAGAAAATGATCAACTTCAAAATAATAATGCAGATGGTTGGTTTTTTATTAATCCTTGATGGATTAATGATGCTTCTGGGTATTCCCTTCTCGATATTTTATGGTGATGATGACATACCAGCCCTTATTATTAGCGCAGGAATAACATCTGTTTCTGGATTTTCACTCTGGTTCTTCACACGTGAGTATAAAAAAGAAATTCGAAAAAAGGAAGGATACATAACCGTTTCCATTGGATGGCTTGTTATGTCATTATTTGGTGCCTTGCCATTTGTAATTCATGGCTCAATTCCAAGTTTTACGGATGCCTTTTTCGAAACCATGTCCGGTTTTACAACAACCGGGGCTTCCATACTAAATGATATTGAATCACTTCCCCATGGATTGTTATTCTGGAGAAGCATTACCCAATGGCTTGGTGGAATGGGGATAATCGTTTTGTCAATTGCTGTTTTGCCTATTCTGGGTATCGGCGGAATGCAATTATTTGTGGCGGAAGTTCCCGGGCCAACAAAAGATAAAATTCACCCGAGAATTAAAGAAACAGCCAAAAGACTTTGGGCAATTTATTTTATTCTTACCATTGCTGAAATAATTCTCCTGCTATTTGGGGGAATGTCGCTCTTTGATTCAATTTGCCACGCTTTTACTACAATGGCTACAGGGGGATTCTCAACAAAGCAGGATAGTATAGCATACTATAATTCCCCATTTATTCATTACGTAATTATATTTTTCATGTTTTTAGCAGGCACTAACTTTTCACTACATTATCACCTGTTGCACAAAAACTTCAAAACGGTTTTCGGCAACGAGGAATTCCGGTTTTACTTAAAACTGACCCTATTTGTTGCACTTTTTGTTACTGTAGGCTTAATCGCAAACTCTTATGCTTCTCCCGAGCAATCTTTCAGAGACTCGCTATTTCAGGTCGTTTCAATAGTCACGACAACAGGATTTGTAACCGCTGATTATGAAGCGTGGGGTTCATTTTACCAGGTTCTCTTCTTTGTACTTCTTTTTACAGGTGGTTGCGCAGGTTCTACTGGTGGCGGAATTAAAATGGTAAGGCATCTTCTGTTAATTCGAAACAGTTTTTCTGAGCTTAAAAGATTAATGCACCCACGGGCAATTATTCCTGTCAGGTTTAACCAGTCGTCAGTTGCACAGGATGTTATCTACAACATTTTAGCCTTTTTTCTCTTCTATATAGCAATTTTTGTCTTTGGAACAATTATTATGTCCTTTGTTGGATTGGACTTTTTAAGTGCTATGGGTTCTGTTGCTACGTCACTTGGAAACGTTGGCCCGGCAATAGCAAAAGTTGGTCCGGTAAGCAATTTTGCCCATATCCCTGATGTTGGCAAATGGTTCCTTAGTATGCTCATGTTACTCGGTCGATTAGAGCTATTCACCATTTTAGTGCTTTTTTCACCTGCCTTTTATAAAAGTTAAGACTCCCATTTAATTATTAATCAGATCAATTTTCAAACCGCATCTTACCAAATGTATTTTTATATTAGTTTTTTCATTAATAATCCATGTCACGTTTTATGAAACTTGCATTTAAATATTCATTTTACATTTTACTTTTGTTCCAGGTACTACCTGCGCAGAGTATTTATACCTGTATAACACACACCGAGAAAGGTGAGCCTGTTGAGTTTGCTAAGGACTGGGCAATTAACCCTAAGGGGCAATACATTGACATACTCTATCAAAATGGAAAACCATTTGGTGAAGAAATACTTTATTTATTGATAGATAAGAAGGCAGACGACTCATATATTCCATTCGATAGTAAAGCGATTACCGTAGACCCTAAAAGCACGTGGGCTGTACATAACTATAAACTTTCGGAACCTGGTGAATTTCTTGTGTACTTTATGGATTCATCACAAAAACGATTAAAAGAAACCACCATATCCGTTAAATACCGGGACAAGTATTCCTTTTCTTCAAAAGACATTTCAAATGTTTATTACGACAACTGTCAGATGCTTTTTTGCGAGCGGGTAATTAGCGAAAAACCATATAAAATAAAAAATGAGCTGTACCTTGTTAATGGAAAAGGAACATTATATGCATTCATTAATAATTACAAACCCTTGAATACCCGACGATTAATAGTTCAGGTCTGGAGAAAGGACTTTAGGGATTTCGATTTTAATGATTTCGTATCTACTAAGAAATTCAAGGTTGACCCTATCTGGGTGAATGCTTTTTTTAAAATTACATTTGATGAGCCTGGCGAATATAAGGTCTCTGTTTATAATGAAGGAGAAGCATTAATTAAATACAATTTTATAAAAATTTACTAGAGGATATCTATGAAAGGGATAGTACTTGCTGGTGGAGCTGGCTCCAGACTTTATCCGACAACTAAAGTTTATAGTAAGCAATTGGCATTAATTTATGATAAACCTTTAATCTACTACCCGCTTTCTATTCTGATGTTGGGCGGCATTAAAGACATATTGATAATCTCCAATAAAGAAACAATCCCTCTTTACAAATCTCTCTTTGAAGACGGCTCTGCAATGGGAATGAATATTTCCTATGCTGTTCAGGACGCCCCTAACGGAATTGCCGAATCTTTTATTATTGGTGACGACTTTATTGGAAATGACTCTGTTTCACTAATTCTTGGTGATAATATTTTTTATGGGAAGTTAGATTTCTTCTATAATGCCATTAGGAAAAACGAGATGGGTGCTACAATATTTGCCTACCGGGTTAATGACCCAGAAAGATATGGCATTGTTGAATTTGATGAGTCCGGCAAAGCCATCAGTATCGAAGAAAAGCCCGCCCGGCCCAAATCTAATTACGCTGTGCCTGGGTTGTATGTTTATGATAACCGGGTAGTTGAGATTTCAAAAGGGCTTGCACCGTCATCAAGAGGGGAACTGGAAATAACCGATGTGAACAAGGTGTATTTATCTCAAAAAGAACTTGGCGTTGAACTGATTGGCCGCGGTGTTGCCTGGCTTGATACCGGCACACCAACAGCATTGCTTCAAGCATCCAACTTCTTTGGTGTAATTGAGGAGAGACAAGGTCTTAAAGTCGCATGCATAGAAGAAATAGCTTTTAAGAAAGGCTTCATTAATGCTGAGCAATTTGAAAAACTAATAGGAACAATTCCAAATTCACTTTACAAAGATTACTTGCAAAGAGTTTTTGATGATGAATAGTTATTGAACCATATCCATACAGTTCTGGTTATTAGCACATAATTCATTACCAAAAACTTTTATGCGAAAAACATTCAAAAAAATAGCACTCATTTCTTTGGGGTGGTTATTTACCATTTTGGGCATAGTGGGTATCTTCTTACCTCTCCTGCCTACTACTCCCTTCCTGTTATTGTCAGTTACATGCTTTTATCACAGCTCGCCAAAGTACCACGACTGGTTAATCAACAATAGATTTCTAGGCAAGTATATCAGCAACTATGGAGAGAAGAAAGGAATACCGCTCAAGGCTAAAATTACAGCTCTTCTCCTATTAAACTTAACCATAGCAACTTCAATTTTTTTGTTCCACAAATACACGCATGTTGTTTTGATTTTATTGTTAGTCGCATTTGGAGTTTCTATTTTCTTAGTGTCCAGAAAGACATTGCATTCGAATAAGCTTTAATCTTACTTGTCCGGGAAAAATAAAACTATTAGAATAATCTCTCTGTTTGATTAGCATATAAAGATTTAATAGATTTATTTTAATATGGCAAAATGTTACTTTAGGTTGAACAAATAAACACTTATTTGAGGTTTGTTATGGCTTTATTCAAAACAAAAGCCCAGGAAGAAGTTGAAAGGTTAATAGCCGAAAACGATGAATTGAGAAATAATCTTCATGCAATTTTAGCAAAGCATAAAGACAACACAAAATTAGACGCTAAAATCATCGAGGCTCGTAAAGAACTAACAACTCTCAACAAACAAAATGATGAAATAAAAACAGATATTAGTAAACTGCAAGATAGAAAGTCCCACTTGAATGACGAGGCGCGTAATTTCGAAGCGCACATCTTATCTCTTAAATCAAAAGAAAAAGACGCTTACCAATTAATTGCAAACATAAAAAAAGATCTTGAGATTTTAGAGCAAGAAAAAAACAAAAAGCGAGAGATAGATATTCAATCTTCGAGTGAAATTAATATAAAGAAGAGTGAAATTAACGAGTTGAACAAGATTATTGAGTCTTTGGAAGGTGTTAGAGTTGAAGTAAAAGATCTTGAAGACAAAGTAAAATTGCTAAATGTGGAAGAGGAAATGCGCATTAAGCATTTAGACAATATTGTTGACCAGACGAAAAAAAATGAGGTAATAAAACAAGAGCTTGATGCCAGTATTGGAAAGCTTATCCTTCGTATTGATGAGAGTCATGATCAGCTTAATGAAAACATTACTAAGAACTCCAGAATAATTACCGAACTTCAAGAGAGCGAAAGTGAAATAATAAAATTTAGAAAAGATATTGAATCGCTGAAAGAGACACATGGCAGGTTATCAGGAGAAAACACAATTCTTCAAGATGAAAAAGTGAAGCTGGGTGAAGATATAAAACGTTTTGAGGCTCTCCGTAGTGAAATCAACGATGAAATCTTGAGAAAAAGGAACACCGATGATTTACTTACCAAACAGTTAGATGATCTAAAGGAGCAAATAAACCTGCTTGAGAAACTTAAATTCGAAATTGAAGACACCAACATTTCTATCGAAAAAGTTCTTGCTTCAACTCTCCAAAAATTTAATGAAGAGATCAATACATCCAACGATAAAATTGGTTACTTAAAAAAAGAAATCTTGGAAAAAGACAAAACCGTAAGGGAAAAAGATCAGCTGCTTGCTGAAAAATCTGCAAACATTGCCGAGTACGGTGCACTTAACAAAGTTCTGCAAAAGGAAAAATCGACTGTTGAATCCTCTATCTCAGAACTGAACCTGGAACGAAAAGAATTGTTCGATATGATTAATGTCCAGAAAGAAAATCAGTTAATCCAAAAAAAATATACCAGCGAATTAAAATTAGAAACCGAGCAACTTGAAAAGAGAAGGGCCGAGTTGGAACATGACCTGAAAGAACTCTTGATACAAGTTAGCGGGAACTATTCAAGATCCGAGGAAAACAAAACTAAAATTTCTGAAGAAGTAAGCATTAAGATAAAAGAGCTTAATAGAACTAATGATGAAATTGAAGAAGCAAAAGATGAATTAAGAAGAATAAAGAACGAGTGTAAGCAGTCCGAACTTCAAAAAGAAGAATATACCTCAAAGGTATCAGAATTAATTGCCTTCGAAAAAAAAATAAAGCAAAAGATAGTTGATAACGAAAGTGCCGCAGAGCACAATTCTGACAAGAGTCTGGGCAACAAAATTAGAGATTTGATTGTTAATAAGAACGATAAGAAATCGGCAACAAAATAATCAAAAACAATCTAAGGGGTATGGCTATCATTGAAATGAAAGTTAAACTCAAATTCTTTTTTATAGTAGCATTGTTAACGGGTGTGGTATTCGGTATGGATTCTGATTCACTCAGGTATAAAAATAATCCCAACTATAAGCTCCAAATGGAAATGCAGAATGCTTATAAGACCAGGAGCGCAAAAATAGTTATGCTTGGTAATTCACTTACCCATGGAGCCAATTGGAATGAAATACTTGGCAGAAATGGTGTAGTTGAACGTGGCATTCCTGGTGATATTCTTGAGGGGTTCGTTAGTCGTCTCGACGGTATTTATAATTTAAAGCCTGAAATTGTATTTGTTATGGGCGGCTTAAATGACATCTACGGTTGGATTCCAATTGAGGAGGTATATCAAAATTACCTGAAGGTTATAAATGGGTTGGAAGCCAGGAAGATAAAAGTTGTTATTCAATCAACCACATACGGGGCAAAAGATTATGCCAAAGACTACCTGGCTCAGAATAACCCGGAAGTTAATGTTCATGAATACAACAGAGGCAGAAACCAGGAAGTTGACAGACTGAATAAACTGCTTAAAGCCTATGCTCAAAAAAACGGTATAGATTTTATTGACATGAATAGTAAAGTTGCCAAAGGTAACTTTTTAAGAGATGACGTAACCCATGATGGTATTCATTTCAATGCGAAAGGTTATGAAATTTGGGCCACTGAAATAGATAAAGTGTTAAAAAAATATCGAATGTAATATATTATAAATATAAGAGGACGAAATGACAAATTTGGGCAAAAACTACCAGGCGCTTCATTTGGTAATAATAGTGTTTCTCATTCTACTTGGAATCTCATTCATACCTGTTGAAGGTGAGTTGTGGGGTGTTGAGTTAAAACAAATAAATCTCTTTTCTGACTTGACCTACGAAGAAGAAGAATACGAAGAAGATGCAAATTTTGACTGGGGAACTGAAGAGGATATTCAGGAGAAAAACAATGATAACATACAAGAAGAGTCTGATGATTCGCTATCGTTAAACTTTTCAGATAAATATGTCATCTCTTTGGCTGGTGCTGGTTTTAGTCTTGATGTTACAAATCACCTTCTCAATTTTCTGGATAATGAAAACAGCAAAATTGATAATTTCCTTACTGCTCCTACTCAGCCTAAGATTAAAAAAGAGATTGAAGGTAATACTGCTCAGATGAAGTACTTTTTTGATGCCCTCAAAAAAGCCAAGACGTCCAAGGTGAGAATTGCCCATTATGGCGATTCCCAAATCGAAGGTGATTTGGTTACTGCAACATTACGTGAAACCTTTCGGGCAGATTTTGGAGGAGTTGGAGTTGGCTACCTGGCATTAACTTCTCAAGATGTCACCTTCAGATCAACAACAAAACATGAATATAATGAGAGTAAATGGTTAACAGGATCTGTATTTGCGGGAAATGAACATAACCTGCCATACGGAATGGGCGGTGAATCTTTTATACCGGAAGCAGGCGCATGGGTTTCATTCAAACCAACTAACAGACAAAAATCCACGAGTAAATTCAAAGAAGCCTACTTAATTTATTCTGATTATAAAAAAGGCGACCTGGATTATTCAATAGATAACGGCGCAAAAGAAAGCCTTAAACTTGTTAAATCTGGTGATTTTGAAATGGCGACCATAAAAGCAGGGAAAAGCGCAAGATCAATAAAAATAGAAGCCCCGCAAAAACTTGATGCCAATTTATATGGAATTTTCCTGGAAGATGGAAATGGTGTGTATGTTGACAATTATCCTTTAAGAGGAAATTCAGGTGAAGATCTTGGAAAAATCCCATTAAAAACTCTTGAAGCAATCAACAAGTTTCGTGAATATAACCTGGTGATTTTTCAGTTCGGTAAAAACGCAATTTCAGGCAACTATAAAAGATACGAACGAGAAATGGTTAAGGTAATTGAAGGTTATAAAAAGGCTATGCCTAATACAAGTTTCTTAATGATTAGCGTTCAGGATACTGGATTCAAAACCAGTCCCCGTATGTTAAACCTTTTGAAATCTCAACAGAACATTGCCAAAGAGGCAAATATCGCCTTTTGGAATTTGTTTGAAGCAATGGGTGGAAAAAACTCAATGGCTAAATGGGTTAAAAATAATCCTCCACTTGCTTCGGCAGACCATACACATTTTAACTTAACCGGTGCAGAAATAGTTGGTGAAATGATGGCAGAAGCAATAATAGATTTGTATAATAAATAATATTATCTATATAAATAATGGTATGCTAGATGGATACGACTTTCTTTAATAACCTTTGGGAAACACTGCAATTTGATCCTTTTGAACCACTGCTCTTCAATAGTGGCTTCTTTTTGTTCTTTTTCCTTTTCGTACTGATTTTCCATAGAGTGTTCTCAACCAACCGGAGAGCAAAAATTATTTTTCTTCTGCTAACCTCTCTTTTCTTCTATTATAAATCCAGCGGAATTTATTTTTTATTAATAATAATAAGCTCACTTATTGATTTTTATGCCGGCAAATGGATTCAACTTTCGGATGATGGTGCCAAGCGAAAGTTTTTACTCGTATTAAGCATTATTACGAATCTGGGAATTCTGGCTTATTTTAAGTATACAAACTTTTTGATAAATACCATTAATAATTTGTCCTCCTCCAGTTTTGATTTTATTGATATCTTTTTGCCTGTGGGAATTTCATTTTTTACTTTTCAATCAATGAGTTATACTATTGATATCTACAGGCGAAACTTAAAACCGGAAGAAAACTTCACAGATTTTCTGTTTTTCGTTTCATTCTTCCCGCAGCTGGTAGCAGGTCCTATTGTAAGAGCCTCAGACTTTTTGCCTCAGATAAGACAGGAAGTTATTTTAACCAGGGAAGACATTGGACGTGCAGTTGTTCTTATTATTGCCGGTCTTTTTAAGAAAGCCGTTATAGCAGATTATATTAGTATTAATTTCATTGATAGAATTTATGATTGGCCAACAAGGTTTACCGGTGTGGAAAACCTTATGGCAATTTATTCTTACTCCTTACAAATTTATTGTGATTTTTCGGGTTATTCAGATATGGCAATTGGGCTTGCTCTTTTAATGGGTTTCAGGCTGCCCGACAACTTTAATTCTCCTTATAAAGCAACCACAATAACCGATTTCTGGCGTAGGTGGCATATATCTCTTTCATCGTGGCTTCGTGATTATCTTTATATTGGATTAGGAGGTAACAGAAAAGGAAAAATCAGAACATATTTTAATCTTTTTGCCACCTTTGTTTTGTGTGGATTATGGCATGGGGCTGCCTGGAAGTTTGTTATTTTTGGCAGTATTCATGGACTTGCAATCACAATTGAAAAGTACTTCAATCTGCCAAAGAAAATGGAGTCAAACTGGTTTTTAAAAATTATTGGCGGAATTGTTACCTTTCATCTTTTCGCCTTTTCATTACTGTTTTTCAGGCCACAATCAAATCAACTTGCTTTCGAAATGTTGGATCAGATATTTAACTTCTTCAAAGCACCTGTATTTATGCAGTTTGTCGAAGGCTATCCAATAATTGTTGTTATGGTAGTTGTTGGATATTTGCTTCACTTTGTACCTAAAAAACTGGAGCTTAAGTGGGAAGCCTTTGTAACAAAGTTGCCACTTGTGGGGAAAGCAATTTTATTATGCGCTGTAATTTGGTTAGTTGTCCAATTCAAATCAGCAGACATCCAGCCATTTATCTATTTTCAATTTTAGAAAAGTCGATGACTTAATTTTTTGTTATCTTTCTCACATAAACCTTTCAAGGAATATGGTTTATGTGAGCTTACTATTTTTAATTAGTCTATGAAAAAAACACCTATAATATTGCTTGTTGTTTTAATCTGTGCAGTCTCTACTGTAAATGCCCAGGAATCCCTGGTTCAGGAAAATTTACGTAATCAAGCAGTAGAGCAGATGAATTTTGGGCGCTATGGCGAAGCAATTGATTTGCTGAATAAGTTTATTTCCGCTAATCCACGCTATGCTGATGGTTATCATTTACGTGGACTGGCGTTTGAAAAAAGAACTCAATATCAACAGTCAGTGCTCGATTTAAGAAGAGCAACAAGGCTATCACCAGACGATAGTAAGTACAAAGAAAATCTTGATCGTGTGATGACAGTTTGGTATAAACAGTTGAGGGCAAAAATTGAAGGACACGAAAGAGAAATAGCAATCGATCCTGCAAAAGCAATAAACTATCTGGAAATTGGTAAATCTTATAGATGGCTGGAGGAATGGGAAACAGCCGAAATTTGGTACGATGAATACCTTTCACGTGACGATGATGCTTCTCCCGATGAGATAATACGATACACCGAGATATTAGCCAAGACAGGCAGCATTGTAAAGGGCGAAAGGATTTTAAAAATATTTGTTGAGCGATATCCTCAGGATTGGAGATTATGGAGTAGATATGGTTATTTTTTAACCTGGCTGGCTAAATATCCTCAGGCTAAATTGGCCTTCGAAAATGCCTTAAGCTTCAAACCATTTTTCAAAGAAGCCCAGGATGGTTTAGATATTGTGAATAAAGAAGCCTACCTCACCCAAAATGATCCCCGCGCTTTTGAAAAGGTTTATCCAATTGATCGATATTATGCTATACTTCGAAAAAGACCGGATGATCACGAGACAAGATTTAAACTTGTTGATGATTTAATTAAAGCTAACCGGGTAGAGGAAGCATATACTCAGTTGCAAGTGTTAAGCATGGATTTTACCGATGATCCTCGATTCGAAGAAAAATGGGATTTCGTAGCAAACTACCGAGATGAAACGTACACAAAAAGGATAGATGAATTTCTATTAAAAATAGAAACAGACCCGAATGATAAAGTCGCAATCAAAAATGTTGCTCAGTACTATAGTTATCTTGAAGATTACGGATCAGCATACGATGTACTCGACAAATATTTCACCAACAATCCTAACGCGGCTGAACCAGAACTTAAATACCAGTTTGCACGCATCGCGGCATGGGATAGGAACTTTGATAAAGCTCTTGAATTGACAAACGAACTATTAGATGTTTATCCAAACAATCTTGATTATCAGTTGTTCAAGGGACAAATTTTAACCTGGACAGACGGTGACATTGACGAAGCTCATGAATTAGTCTCCGGCGTTCTTAAAAAACGTCCGAATGATTTCTCAGCAATTCTTGCTATGGGTCTTATTAAAGTTGGGCAAAAAGACTTTGACGAAGCACAAAAATATGCCGACAAAGCGAAAAGCATTGATCCGATTAATGATGAGGTAATAAAACTACAATCCAATATTGATTTTCGGAGACTGCGGGCTGAAGAAGAACGCTTATACGCCATTATTGAGCAAGGGCGGGAAAGAGTTTTAGATGAGAATTGCGCCGGTGCACTCCCCTTTTACGAAAGATACCTTGCGGAAGCTGAGCCCAACATCTTAATTTTAAAAGAATATGGCGATGTTAATTTCTGTGCAAAAAAATATAATACGGCGCTGGAAATATACAATAGCGTTCTTGATGAGGGGCCTGATTTTGATGTGTCCTTACAAAGAGCTAAAGTAATTTACGCGCTTGGCGATAGTCTTACAGCAAAAAATGAGTTTGAAAAACTTGTAAAAGAAGATTCCTTAAGCTTTGAAGCTCAACTATATTTAGGTGATTCTTACGCGAAGCTTGAAGAGTTTGGGCTTGCTGAAGAAAAATATGATTCGCTTCTTGTATGGGATCTGGACTCTGTACAAATATCCATGGTGGAATTAAGAAAAAAATGGATACCGGTTACAGGTTTACGCGCGCTTATTGAAACCTTTCCAAATTACATTGGCATTGGACCGGCATTCTCATTTTACAGTGACAACCTTGGCTTCAAGTATTCTAATCTGGGAGTTAGGTTAGATCTTGGTGTAACGACTTTTTTAACAGTCGGGATTTCATATTTTAAAACCTATATCTCCTCTCCTGATGTCAGTCGTGATTTTACCACTTTTAAGGGGCATCTGACATTCCGGTTTCTTTCCAATTTAACCGGAGGATTTGGTTTCGGTCCTGTAAACTCCAGGGGTCAGCAGATTCAAAGAGAGTCCGATGTATTTTTAAGGTTTGAAGAGAAGAAGAAGTATTCGCTTTTTGGCACTATAAAAGCAAGTGATGCCGGCGTAATGTTATACTCTCCGGATCTTGTTGATACAAGATTCGCCTCAACAATTTATACACTTGATGGTGAGTACCTTGATTTAAAAGGTTTTCTGTTCAAGGGACACTATCAATTCGTTAGTATTGAAGAAGGGCACGTGGATTACGGACACAACAAGGGAAACGATTTCAGATTACGTGTTGGACGTGAATTTTTTGAGGGAATAAAAGGAGGCTACGAGTACGCTTTTTCCAATTACAGGTATGACTCTGATTATTACTATTCCCCCCAGAATTTTGAATCTCATTCTTTATGGATGGATGCCGACTTTACTGAAGATGAAGACTATGAATTATTCCTTGGCGGAAAGATTGGAACCATACCAGCAAATAATTTATTAACGCTCGAAGCTCACGCGGACGCCATCATTAAAATCGCTGAGGGTCTCAAACTTAATGCTAAAATTTCAGCCGGGAGCACAGCCCGTGGCGATCAACATTACAAATATTTCTCGGGTCAATTTTCCATGTATTTCAGTTTATAGAAATGGCAACTTCATTCCAAATGATAAAATCTCTTCTACTTGCAATTACTATTGCAACAACATTGCACGCGCAGTCACTAACATTATATGGGGATTCAACTCCCGGAACTTGCATGATAGGGCATTCCGAAGAATTAGAAAATGTCTCCTTGAATGGTAAAGATCTTTCCTTTGATAAAAATGGATTTTTTGTTTTTGGTTTTGACCGTGACGATACCGGCACCTACTACCTTCAGATCAAATATAACTCAGGAAAGTCAGAAGTAAGAAAGTTTTCTCTGACAAAACGTGAATACGATATACAGCGCATTAACAACATGAAAGAAAAATACGTAAGTCCTCCAAAGACTGAACTTGCCAGAATTGAGAAGGAAAGAGCCATAATTAAAAAAGCGGAATTGAAATTTGGAGAAGTGGATTCTGCCTGCTATATAAAAGGTTTCGTTAACCCTATTAGAAGTGGACGGATTACAGGTGTTTTTGGAAGTCAAAGAATTCTGAATGGTGTACCTAAAGATCCACATAACGGTACAGATATTGCATCGCCAAAAGGAACTCCGGTTTACTGTATGTCCGACGGAATTGTTTTGATGACCGCCGATAATTTCTACTATAGGGGCAACTTCATTTTAGTTGATCATGGTCAGGGGCTGAACAGCAAGTACCTTCATCTTAGTAAAATATTTGTTGAAGAAGGCGATTTAGTAAAAAAGGGAGAGTTAATTGGTGAAATTGGCTCGACAGGAAGATCAACCGGTCCACACTTGCATTGGGGTGTGCAATGGTTTGATAAACGAATTGATCCTGAATCTTTATTGAAATTAGACATGCTTCTTCCAAAAAATTAATATCTAATACTTATGGAAATAATCATCTACAAGCCTGAAACATATTGGATTCTTGCGGGAATTCTTTTTGGCTTTTTAGAATTCAGGTTCAATAACTTTATCAGTATTCTTGTGGGGTTGGGCGCAATCATAACCGCAATTCTTACTTCTTTCTTTAACCCTCAAATTGAAATTCAGTTTCTTTTCTTTTTAGTATTAGCTGCCCTTTTTTTAATGTTTTTACGTCACAGAATTATTCTTTACGATATGGCAAAATGGAAAATATTCAGGCAAGATCATGACGAGGAATATGAGTACACTCAGGATTATAATTATAAAACTGGACTAGCGAGTACAGACATAAAACCGGGAAGGAGTGGTTATATAAAGGTTGAAAACCATTCTATTGAGTCCATTTCGGATGAATTGATTTTAAAAGGCGATCTTGTGAAAATTATTGAGCGACATAAAGCCATTGTAAAAGTTGCACTTCTTGAAAATTATGATCTGTGAGGAAATATATGATTAGAACTATTTCCTATCTACATGCCGTTTAACTCGCAACTCCAATTTTGAGAGAAAAGTATATGCTAAAATTGAAGATCTTTGCTTTTACCTCCCTCCTTGTTGTAATGATAAGTTCCAGTACTTTTTCATTCCAATTGGAGAATAGCATTTTAACTATTTCGGAAAAAACAATCTTTTCCGGGAAAACTATTCAGCCAGAAAACTGGAAAATGCTCATAGGAGACAATCCGGAATGGAAGCACGAATTTTTTAACTACGATTCCCTTCCCTCTTTTAATTCAGATATTCAGCCGAAAATGATGCCCGACTCTCTATGGACAGGTATTGGTTGGTTTCAGACAAAAATTGCCCTCGATTCATCATTACTTGGTACTTCTTTAGGATTATATTTTTTTCAGGTTGGTGCTTCTGAAATTTACATTAATGGAAATAAGATATATTCATTAGGCACAATTTTTCCAAGTGCCACTAAAGAAATCCCATACCGCGACAACTACCCAAGACCAATTAATCTGGAAGTAGGAAAGGAAAATTTGATTTCTGTCAGATACTCCAATCATGAACTTGCATACTTCCACAATCAAAATTTTATGGGAGGTTTTGAGCTTAGAATTGGTAACTATTTCAGTATGGTCGACTCAACTTTTAAAAGAATTAGATCCATTTCTGTTAAAGAAGTAATATTCATGGTTGTGCCCGGGGTACTTTCAATACTTCATTTATTCTTATTTCTTTTCGACTCCAGACATAAGCAAAATTTATTTTACTCCATATTTTTATGGATGTTCATTTTATTCATCTACTCAAACTACGAAAGCTGGTTTGTAACAGATGCATCCACCCTTATACTTTTTAATTACGTCGGATTTACAGCCCTAATTCTGACAACTTTTTTTGCTACTACAACCATAAAATCTATAATTGGCAAATATGGAAAATATTACTTCGTATTCTTCCTCCTGGCAATTGCCGTAATTGTCTATGCTATTTTTGGCATAAGCAGCTATTCTGCCATAGCTGCTTATATATACATTACACTTATCTCTTTCGTTGCCGGGTTAACAATATTTTCGCCTCAGAAAATCAGTGGTGTTTTCATAATTCGTTTCGGCGTCATCATCATGTCGGTTTTAGGAATTTACCAATTACTTCTGAACTATGAAATTGTCCCTCCATTATTCAACGAACAGGGCATTTATATTTACGGTGTTCTCGGTTTTATTATTTCTATGTCGGTATATCTTGCCTATGAGTATATAAGAACAGGTAAGGAACTGGAGTTTAAGATTGGTGAGGTAGAAAACTTGTCGAAAGACAAATATAAGCAGGAACTTGAGACAAAAAAACGCGAGGTGGAAAACAAAATACTTGAGGCTGATAATAATCGCAAAACAAAAGAGCTTGAGGACGCAAGAGATTTGCAATTATCCATGTTACCAAGAAGAATTCCATCTACTGAGTATTTCGATATTTCTGTAAAAATGAAAACAGCGATGGAAGTAGGCGGAGATTATTATGACGCCACCACCGATCGCACCGGTGTTTTAGCCATTGCATTAGGCGATGCCACCGGACATGGCAATAAGGCCGGGATTATGGTAGCTATCACTAAAAGCATGTTTACCTCAATTGGAACCAGTTTGATGATTCCGGATTTTTTCAAAAAATGCACTGCCGTAATTAAAAAGATGAAACTTGGTAATTTATTTATGTCATTGATACTTATTCGTATTAAGGGGTACAATGTTACTTTTTCTTCTGCGGGTATGCCGCCAATCCTTTACTATAAAAAGCAGAAAAATCAAGTTAAAGAATTAATAATAAAAAGCATGCCGCTTGGTGCCTCGGTCGATTTCCCATATGAAAATTTTGAATTGGAAGTTAACCCTGGCGACATTCTGCTTGTATGTTCAGATGGCATTTTAGAATTATTTAATAAAGAAAAGGAAATGTTTGGTAAAGAGCGTCTTATAAACATTTTCAACAAGTCAATTAACGAATCCCCGGCTAAAATTGTTGAAGCAATATTAAAAGCGGGTGAAAATTGGCTTGGTTCAGAGAACCAGAACGACGACATTACAATCATGGCAATAAAGTTTAAATAAGCATTATATTTCCACTTCAAAAAAATTAAAGAGCTTAGATGAATAGCGGAACCAGAATATTGGCTGCAATCATGTTTACCGATATTGTTGGCTACACAGCAATGATGCAGAAAGACGAGTCTCATGCGAAAAGGATACGAGACAAGCATAGGCAAGTTTTAGAAGAAAAAACCCTTATGCATAAAGGCTCTGTTATTCAATATTATGGTGACGGTACACTAAGTATATTTGGCAGCGCAGTTGAAGCTGTGAATGCAGCAATAATTATACAAAAAGAGCTGCAGGCTAATCCTGTTGTTCCGGTCAAGATTGGTCTCCATATTGGAGATATAGTATATGATGATGACGGAGTATTTGGTGACGGCGTTAATATTGCCTCCAGAATTGAAAACATGTCAATACCCGGTTCAGTTCTTATCTCGGATAAAATTAATGATGAGCTTTTAAACCATCCTCAATTTAATACACAGTCGCTAGGTCGGTTTGAACTTAAAAACGTTAAACAGTCTGTTGAGGTATTTGCACTTAAATCTTCCGGTTTAACTGTGCCCTCGGATAATGAGATTGAAAAAGCAAAAGTTAAATCGAAGAAAAGTATTGCCGTGCTCCCTTTTGTAAATATGAGTGCCGACCCTGAAAATGAATATTTCAGCGACGGGATAACTGAAGAAATACTGAACGCCCTTGCTCAAGTAGACGGACTTCATGTCACTTCAAGAACATCTTCCTTCGCATTTAAAGGAAAAAGCACTGATATACGGGAAATTGGGAAACAATTAAATGTGTCAACCATCCTTGAAGGAAGCGTTCGAAGAGCAGGCAAAAAAGTTAGAATTACCGCGCAGCTTATTTCTTCTGCAGATGGATATCATATCTGGTCAGAAGTCTATGATCGTGATCTTGAAGATATTTTTGCAGTACAGGATGAAATTTCCTTAAAAATATCAAACACCCTTCAACAAAAACTAAGCCTTGATAGCAAAAAAGAACACATGGTAAAAGCTCCAACTAATAATTTGGAAGCATATAACTTACTGCTGAAGGGGAAATTCCATCTTAATAAATGGTCGCCAGAAGACGCTAGTCAGGCAATTGATTGTTTTAGCCGTGCAATAAAACTTGAGCCTGAAATGGCTGCGGCATATTCCGCCCTTGGTGGTGTTTATACTTTCCTGGGTGCAATTGGTTGGAAAAAACCTATGGAAGTATTCCCCCTCGCTGAGAAGAATGTTAATATATCCCTTGAGTTGGACGACCAACTTGCCGAAGCACACATGTCTGATGCACTTGTTAAATTTTTCTATAAACTTGATATGCCTGCTGCCCTAAAAGCTTTTCAGGAAGCGCTTAATTTAAATCCTGCTTCAACAGAAGTGCGAGTTTATTACACTTTCTATCTCAATGCTATGGGTAAAAATTTAGAGGCTTTAGAAATCCTGAATGAAGCTCTTGCGGTTGATCCCCTTTCTATTAACATCCTTGTTTCGATAGCAAAAACCTACATGCATATGGAAGATTACAAAAACGCCATGATCTATATTGACAAAATCATAAATCTTGAACCAAACAATAGAAGCAGCTACGAAACAAAAGGTTGGATCTACTTGTTCGATGGGCAATTGGATAAAGCCATCACAATGTTCCAGTTGTACTCCTCTCAGGTACCTGACCCTTTAAAAGGAATTACCGGACTTGGCTATGCATACGCACTAAGTGGAGATTTTGAAAAAGCTCGCGAATATATTGATAGGATTAAAAAGAGAGCTGAAACAGATTTGGACACTCAATTAGATATCGATCTGGCTATTGTTTATGTCGGATTGAACGAAGTTGACAAGGCTTTTTATCATATGGAAAAAGCCTTTATGCAAAAACATGGGGTACTGTTTGTATATAGTCATCCAGGATGGGAAAGAGTACGAGAAGACCCCCGGTTTAACGAGCTGTTAGAAAAAATTGGTTTCAAAAAATAATTGAAATACACTCGTATTAAATCTATCATAATAAATGTTTTGGGAAACTGTGAATACATTAAAGAAAGCAAGTCTACTTTTATTATTCAATTCACTTCTAATTATTATTACAAGTTGTGATAATTCTTCTGATCCTGCTATCCTTGATGAAACCAGCAGAGGAACTATTGTTGAAACCCAGTTTTTAGCAAATTATACTCTCGAATATATTACTGCAATAGCCTCTTTTGCTGGAGATGGATTTCAGACAGCCCCGATGTATGGAATGAATGTATACAGATTAGTCTATTACACTGTTGATCCGGACGAAAACATTGTTACAGCTTCAGGAGCTATTGTCATCCCGGAGACACAAGAACCTTTACCAATATTAAGCATTCAACATGGAACAATTTCGAAAAGAACGCAAGTTGCTTCCTTTGATCCCTCTTATAGTCTGGAAGGATTATTAGCGGCAAGCATGGGATACTATGTTGTGGTTGCTGATTATCTTGGCCTCGGAGTTTCGGAAATTATGCATCCATATCTTCATGCTAAATCATCAGCGACCTGTGTTGTTGATATTCTGAGAGCTGCAAAAGCATATGCTATGGAAACCGGAATTGAAATGAACACTCAAATATTCCTTGCAGGATACTCTGAAGGCGGGTATGTTACCCTCGCCACTCAGCGGGAGATTGAAAATTATCATAGCGCCGAATTTAATTTAACAGCTGTATCTGCAATGGCTGGGCCGTATGATCTGGAACTCACCGCTTCTCATATCATTTCCCGGGAAGAATATCCAATGCCTGGTTTTATTGCATTTCTATTGACCTCTTACAATGATGTATATGGCTGGAACCGCATAAATGATTTCTTCCAGGAGCCATACCTCACAACAATTCCCACTCTATTAGACGGCACAAAAAATATGGGTGAAATCAATATCGCGCTTACAACTGATATGTCCGCTTTGTTAAAACCCGAGTTTATAAATTCTGTTGGCGATGGAACGGAGAGACAACTACTAAGCGCATTGGCAGAAAACAGTTTGCTAAATTTTACTCCTGTCTCTCCATTATTGTTAATACACGGTAATGCAGATACATATGTCCCGTATGAGAATTCCACAAAGGCTTTGAATTCTTTTAGAAATAATGGCGCAGGTAGTGTTGAATTAATAACGATTGAAGGAGGCACACACACAACTTCTGTTATTCCGGCAATATTGGCTTCTTTGGAATGGTTAAATAACTTTACTGATTCTAACAATTTTGCAACAAGAAGCTTTTAATGAAACGAAGATATGATTTTCCATATAAAGAACTTTTGTATTCAGTTATTGGATGGCTGTTTCTGATGTACTTTTACTATTTAGTGTCATTCTATGGTTTTATTAATAGTATGGAAAAAGGGCTGGTATATGATTATATAACCTCGTGGAAACCTCATATTGAGCTTTCGCTCAGCGGAATTCTATTCGGACTATTATTCGGTTTAATCAATATCACAGTAGAAAGGTCTGTGCTGAGAAGAAAATCATTTGGTTTTTTAGTAATAATTAAATCCTCCCTCTATGTTGCCGCTTTGCTCATCGTTTCTGCCGTTGTTGACATTGTTTTTATTTACTTCGGATTAATATCTGCAAAAACGAAAATGGAATTATTCAATTTCTTTACTAACGGGTTTTTTGTTTCCTTCACACTTTTTTTTATTACTGCTTTGGCTCTCAGCAACATCTTTGTACAAGTGAGTAAAAAATTTGGCCCGGGAAATTTTACAAAACTTATTCTCGGGAGATATCATACTCCAAAAGAAGAAGAGAAAATATTCATGTTTCTCGATCTTAAAGGCTCTACTGGAATTGCGGAAAAACTTGGGCATACACTTTATAGTCAATTTCTGAGAAATTGTTATCACGAACTGACGGAATTTATTATCAAATATCACGCTCATGTTTACCAATACGTTGGTGATGAAGTTGTTCTCTGTTGGGATGTTGGGAAAGGGATTGAAGACCTGAATTGCTTTAAATTGTTCTTTGCCTTTCGGGAAAAATTACGACTGAACAAGAGCCAATACTTAGAGCTTTTCAAAGTTATTCCTGTTTTTAAATGTGGTCTTGATATGGGTACTGTTACGGTAAGTGAAATTGGTGATCTTAAAAGAGAAATTGCTTTTCATGGTGATGTACTAAATACAGCCTCAAGGATCCAGGAACAGTGCAATAATTACCATAAAGACATGCTAATTAGTCAGCATTTGGCTAATGAAATTGAGCCGACAGAAATACTTTCTAAAACCTTTATAGCAAAACTTAACCTGAGAGGGAAGAGAAACGATGTGGCAATATTCAGTATTGAATTAAACAACAACAATATTAAGACTCTTACCTATTAAATCCATTTCAAAGCAATTTGTATTTTTTGTTTTGTAATTATTGTTGCAAATGCTATCTTTGACTAATTGCTTGGATTTTGGACCTTTTACATTAGATTAGGGGGCACTGAAATGATGTATAATTTTCAAGATTTGGATAAAACACCTATTCCCGCAGATCAAAATTGGTGGCTGGCCTTTGCGCCCATAGTTGTTGTAGTAATTCTATTCTATATAATTAAAAAAGGAATGGTTGCCCTATTTTTGGGTAATAAGTTTATTGCCAGAATTTTTAGAATCAGTGAAGAACGGCACCTTGAATTGATGAAAAGATTTGAGGAACAATCAATTAGAATTGCTCAAAACAAACTGAGTAAAAAAACCTGATTTAATTTCTTCAAAAGGATAATCTCACGATTCACTATTCATTCAATATATCATTTGCATTTCTCAGAAGTTTACAATACAATATTGCTGTGGCGAAATTTATTTCAACTACTCTTATTAATTGATAATGGACGAGATATGAAATTAAAGATTAGATCAAAATTCTACCTGTCCATCTTCCTTATTCTTCTCTTCTTTATTATTAGCCTCCTCCATATTTTATTCGTTCAGAAAGACAAACTTAAAGACCTTCAAAAATCCACCAGCAATGAGAAAGCGGAATCGCTGCAACGAATACTTGATTTACAATCCAAGGAACTGCAGTCACTAATATATTTTGAGTATTCAAAGTGGGATGAAATGGTAAATTTTATCTACACTAAGGATCCAAATTTTTCTGCCGTAAATCTTGCTTGGCTAACTGATGACTATGATTTTTGTTCTGTTTGGGTTTATGATACTTTGAATAATCTGACTGGCTATGCCTCAGAGAATTTTAAGAAAAATTTTTCAATCAGCAGTGATTTGCTTCTGAAAATTGGACATGAGCAACGAACAATTAAATATTATGATCAGGTAGATAATAAATTGTATGAATTTTTTGGCGCCTCTATACAAAAATCAGATGATGACTATGCCCTCGGCAGAATATATGGGTATCTAATAGCTGCCCGAGAAGTCAACGATGGGTTTCTCCATGAACTTGGAAACTTTCTGAATTGCGATTTAAGTTTTCGCGATGCCGCAAAATTAGATACTCTTTCAAATGATGTAAATTCTTATGCGAAATTATCTTTTCCAAAAATTCTTTATAACTGGAAAAACGAGCCAATAGCTGAATTGACGGCAGTGTTTGAGTCGCAAATAATCAAAGAAGCTCAGCAAGCAGCAAACACTATGTTAATTATTTATAGTGTTATATCTATTATTATTCTGGGCATTTATATATTCAGTTTCTTATACATAATGAGCAGACCCCTAAAGTTAATAAGTCATTCACTGCATGAACTGTCTTCAGCAAACTTAGGGCACCTTCTTTCTTCGCATGATGAATTCGGTGATATTGCGAAAATGATTAATGATTTTTTCGATCAAAAGATGAAATTAGAATCAGAAATAACTCAAAGAATATCTGCGGAAAACAGCCTTCAATTACTTAATAAGGATCTGGAAAACCGGGTGATTACCCGCACTGAAGAGCTCAGCGCCCTAATTCAACAGGCTCCTCTTGCAATAGGTGTATTTGATCAGGACGGTTTGCTAATTGAAAAAAATTCTGTCTATAATAATTTATTTAACTTGGAAATAGGTAAGGAATTTAGAATCTCAGAGATGATGGAAATAATGTTCTTTCATTCAAATAATTATTCCGACCATCTGGCAAAGATCCTGAAAAATGGTGGTGACTTTTATACAGTTCCCATTAAAGTAGATTCTTTAGATGACTCTGAAAGTAACATTCAATGGTTGATATTTCGCTTTTATTCCATAAAAGCCGGGAAAAAGAACACCTTTCGGGTTGTTAACCTTATTGAAGATATAACACAAAACAAAAAGGCTGAGGAAGTAGAAAAGAAGCTACTTGAGAATGAAAAAATTTCTTTAGCTATTTTTAGTGCTCAGGAGGAGGAAAGGAAAAGAGTATCCAGAGAACTGCATGACTCAATTGGACAAAAATTATCCGCTGTTCAAATGCAATTAGAGTTATACAATAAGAGTCCCGAAAAGAACGGTATCCAATTGAAGGAAATAAAATCCACAATTATTACAACGGGAAAAGAATTACGAAATATCATCCATAACTTACACCCACAGGATTTGGATGAATACGGACTTACTCGTGCTCTGGAAATGCTATGCAATGAAATTCGTAATTTATCTAATATTGAAGTCTTCTTTAATTGTTATGGCGACCAACCAAAGATCAATCCAAACATCGAACTTAACTTGTTTAGAATTGTGCAGGAAGCTTTAAACAACATAACAAAACATTCATCTGCAACTGAAGCCTCTGTTCAAATTTATTACAGAGACGACAATATTATTATAAACATAGAAGATAATGGACACGGTTTTGATTTCGAGACTTATATGGATAACAACGAAATTAAATCATTCGGTATTTTGAATATGAAGAAAAGAGCTGAATCATTAGGGGGAAATCTATATATTGATTCCTCTGAATCATTGGGGACGGAAATTCAAGTAAAAATTCCTTGGGAGATATAATGGCAAAAACCCGAATTATGATTGTTGATGACCATACTGTTTTAAGGGAGGGTCTTAAATCTGTTCTACAGTCAGAACCTGAATATCTTGTTGTCGGTGAAGCAAAAACTGGTGAAGAGGCTATTGAGGTTGCAAAATCATTAAAACCTGACTTAATTGTTATGGATATTGCTTTACCTGGAGTTAATGGAATTGAGGCAACAAAAACGATAAAGAAGGATTTACCTGATACCAAAGTGTTGATCCTGACAATGCACGACAATTATAATTTTATCATGGATGCTCTTTCAGCAGGAATTAACGGCTATATTTTAAAAATCTCAGATATGTCAGAAATTTTTGAAGCTATTGAACAGATAACCAACGGACAAGATTACTTTGACAATGAAGTTACACTTAATGCCTTAAAAAACATGAAACGGGTAGCTGAGAATAAAGAATCTCCTCTGGAAGATTATTATTTAACCAAACGCGAAAAACAGGTATTAAAACTAATTGCCGAGGGGCATACTTATAAAAAAATTGCAGGCATGCTATACATAAGTCACTTCACGGTAATTAATCATCGGCAAAATATTATTCAAAAACTTGAACTGAACAATAATGCGGAGCTCATTCAATTTGCCATCAGAAATAAACTTATTGATGCTGGTATTGAATTTGCGCGTGACTAGCGTCAAAATGATCTGAATTCTAGCAATTTTGTACTACTCGAAACCCACCAAATTACTATAGAAATTCTTTCTTTTTTTTAGCTGATTTATAACGGACTATTAGCTGAATTGTTTTCTTCTGTTATTCCACAAATACCCTGAAAATTTTTAGGCTGGTTAAATTTCTCAATAAAACAGTAAATGTTATGGGCAATCATTATCTGACAGTACTTGGAGCAATTATTCTTCTTTCGGTTCTTGTTCTAAACGTTAACCGAACAATTCTTTATTCTTCAGAGTGCTATTATGGTGCTGAAGCTATTTCAACAGCAACCAGTGTGGGACAGCAACTCATTGATGAAATCAGCTCAAAAGCTTTTGATGAAAAAACCCTCTCTAATTACATAACAGAAGTTTCAAATTTCACCGCATTTGATAGTTTGTCTAACGAAACAGGAGAAGTTTACCCTAATTTTGATGATGTTGACGATTACCATGGATATTCCCGAATAGATAATACTCCCCGACTAGGGACGTTTACTTCAACAGTGACTGTTTGCTATGTAAACCCTAACTCACCAGATGCTGTACAAAACGCAAAAACACGAATGAAAAAATTTACAGTAAGCGTATCCTCTGATTTACTGGTTGGAAACCTCGAAATTAACGGATTCACAAGCTACTAGGAAAATTATGGGTAACTTAAGCTTGACAGGCTCGTTTTTAATTGGAGCTTTTGTTTTAATGACACTGATGCTCGTCTTTTTTAAATTTACGGCACGCCAGCAGGATATGGTCATTAATGAATTGACACAATCTGAGCTGGCAAACATTGCAAGAATAGTCGATTATGATTTTGACAAATTAGGGTATCGGGTTTCAAGTAATCCAATAATATCCAGTATAGATTCTTTCTCTATATCTTTTCTTGCAGACCTGGATAATAATGGCACGGTTGACAGTGTTAGATATTTCAAATCAACCGATCAGCAGGGTACATACTTAAATCGCCGTATAACTGACCCTTTAGTAAAAACGTGGCGGGTTAATATAAGCGAACTATTAATTGAAGGTTTTGATTCGATTGACGGATTAACATATACTGCCGCCAATATTAGAAGTCTTGCCATCTCCTTTGTTCTGAATAATCAAAGATTAGCCAATGATTCAACCGAGAATATTGGAAGCTATTGGCGGAAAAGATTTTATCCTTTAACTCTTTAAGAAAAAGGCAGTCAAAATGGGAAAAATGTTATTGTTTTTAATTATCGGTATCGGCGGATTGTTTTCAATTGCTAACCTGAATATAATTAATAGTAACAATAATCTTTTAGATACTTCTATTGAACAATGGGAAAAGGTACAGTCCAAAAAAATAGCCGAATGCGGCATTTCTTACTCAATAATGCAGATAAATCAGGATACATCCTGGAGTGGAATTTCAGGTCTCGCCATGTGTGGCGGTACCTTGTCAATAACAGCTATTCCTACAAATAGTCAATACCCTAGCGGTCCTAATATGAATTTAACTGGAATGCGAGAAATTATGTCTGTAGGAATTGTAAGCGATCAGGAAGATACTGTTTGGGCTGTCCTGAAGTTGAGTGATGTATCTGTAGTTCCACCGTTTCTTTCATACGCCGTTGCCTCTGAAAATGATCTTGGAATTACCGGTGGATTCAGTGTTGTTGATGACGGTAATCCTAACTGGAACGCAAACGTGCATACAAACAGTGACTTAGTAGTTCAGGGTGGCGGTTATTCGGTCGAAGGGTTTGGTTCTTATGTAGGCAGTATGAGAAAAGACCACGGTGGTGGTACACCACAGAATAACTTTAGTCCAAATGTAAATTCCGATGGATCAAGTACTGCGTTCCAGGGAGGCAGAGTTGATATTCCCGCTTTTAACCCTGATGATTATATCTCAATTGCAACAAGCATAACAAATGGGGATTTGAGCTTAAGGGGCTCAGTAAACCTAGGCACTTTAGAAAATCCTGGAATTTGGTATGTAGATGGTGACCTGGACTTTCATGGGAATGTTGAGGGGTATGGAGTGTTTATTGTAACCGGAACAGTTAACTTTCATGGGAACATCACAGTCAGCGGTTTAGATGACGATGGAAGCAATGCTGCATTTTATTCACAAGGCGGAATTGATATCCACGGTAATACAACAATCTATGGTCAGATATATTCCGAAGGAAATATAACATCACATGGTAGTTTCGATCTCTATGGATCAATGACCTCCAAAAGCACTATCGATCTTCAAGGTGGCGGCACAATACATTATAGACCCGCAACAACTGAGTTAACAGATCCATTTTGGAACAGTACAACACCTGGTCCACCGGAAATTGTATCATATTATCATTTATAATTTTGATGATTTACGGACTATAAACTTAATTACTTTTTGGGGAATCTTCTTTTTAACAATACCGCTCTGGGATTTTAAAAAGCATTTCGTACCTCTTGTGTTTTTTATCTATGCCTCTCGCAGATAAACATTCGGCAATTTACTTCAAGTTTCCTTTCAGTCAAAAACTTACGCATTCCTTTTGCAAGTATTTTTTCTTATTATAGATTAAATTCAATTCCAGAATTGTGCAATCTATCTTCGGAGAAAGAATGAATAGAATTTTTACCGTGGGATATATCTTTGTTTTATTATGTTTTATTTGTTCTGGTTGTACTACGCCCCAAGACATTTACAAAGCCGCATTTCCAACCCTTGTTGACGGAAAATATGATAGTGAGTTCCCCAACAATAGTTCTTCGAAACAACTTGAAGAAATTGGCAACACCGTAAAAATGGTTAATACGCTTTGCTTTTATTCAAGCCATACTTTCACACCTGAAGCTAACATAACACTTGAAAATATTACAGACGATGTCATCGATCAGTATTCGGAATCTGTTACTTTTTTTAATCATACTGCCTCGGGAACAGCAACAGTAATAACGTCTTCCATAAATTCCGTTACTTTATTAACCTGTGCGCATATAGTTAATTTCCCTGAGAGAATTGTGTCATACTATCCAAATGATTTGGGTGGATATTCTGATAAAGTACAAAGTATTGCCATAAAGGAAAAACAGACCCTTTGGGTTATTGGACTCCCGGACAGAGGTGAAGTTGACTTACTTATTGCCGATGACAATCTTGATATTGCCATTTTAGGAAAACAGTATCGGAGTGATACTTTTTTCAGTCAGGAGTCCTTTAACTATCCAATCGGAGAGGCGAAAGAATTAGTGTGGGGTTCTTTCGTTTATATTTTTGGATACCCATTAAATTATAAAATGATTACAAAGGGAATTGTTAGCAGTCCCAACCGTAATAATGATGGTTCCTTTTTGCTTGATGCTGTATTTAATAAGGGCTACAGTGGCGGTATTGTATTAGCTATCAGAGATGGCGTTCCAAATTTTGAAATCGTTGGTTTGGTTAAGTCAGTTCCGTCTGATGTAGAATACTATCTTAAACCTGCGACAACTGAAAAAGGGCAGGAAATTAATCCTGCCGCGCCATATACCGGACAAATTTATGCGGACAAACGGCAGAACATGAAGTATGGCATAACAAAGGTGATACCAATAGAAGCTATTATAGAATACATAAAGGACAATGAATCTGAACTGGAAAAACTTGGATATTCACTAGCTACCTTCGTTAAGAAATAACAGAATAAGTGACAATAAGAACAAATTTTTTACAAATAATATCGAGAACAAAATGAGTGATCAAAAGCCTGATGCAGAAGTTGGAGAATTTAAAGGTAACAAAGTAATTACGGTCTTTATTAATAATGACCCTAAATATAAGTTTACCTTTGGACTTGGAAAAGCCAAGGCAATAGTAGAATACTTTGAAGATATTAAAAAATTTATCGCCGAATGCGAAGCTGAAAAAGAATAGCTTTGCCAACTTCAACATAATGCCACAAGCCCTATTTTAATATTTTTATAATATTACTCACGTAATTGTTAGCTCCAAATTTAATATCTTTTATTACCTCAATTTATTTTTAAGGAAAAAATGAAAAAATACGTTCATGTAATCTGGGATTGGAATGGTACCCTGCTCGAAGATGTCGAGATGTGTGTTTCGGTTATCAATGGAATTCTTGCGGGGAAAAAACTTCCGCAGCTTACCGTAGAAAAGTATAGAGAAGTATTTACCATACCTGTTATTGATTATTATAATAAACTTAACTTCGACTTCGAGGAAGAAAGTTTCGAGTCAATAGGCAGCAGATTCATCAGAACATATGAAGAACGAAAATATGAATGCGATTTGTATAGTGGTTCTCTTGAAATTTTGGATACTTTATCTCGAAAGGGAGTGAAACAATCAGTACTCTCCGGCTACTACCAGGATACCTTGAATGAGATAATTAAGCATTTTGGACTAACGAACTACTTTGAACACCTCGTTGGCATGGATAATATATATGCGGGCAGCAAAGTTGCAAATGGTAAAAACCTGCTCTCAAAAATCAACCACATTGCCGGAAAAATACTTTTGATTGGAGATACTTGTCATGACTACGAAGTAGCTAAGGAAATTGAAGCAGATTGTATTCTACTAGAAAATGGACACCAATCGGAGCAGCAATTAAAAAATTGTGGTGCCATGACTTTAAAAAATCAGAAGGAACTCCTTTCCTATCTTATCGAAAACATTTAGTCTCAGGAAGAATAATGAACACTAAGAAAAATATTGCAATAGTTGCCCACGATAACAAGAAAATCGACATTATTGAGTGGGCAAGATATAATAAAGTTAAGTTAGCAAGGCACACCATTTTCGCTACAGGCACAACAGGCGTGATTTTGGAAAAAGAGCTGGGCATACCCGTTCACAAATTTAGAAGCGGCCCATTGGGTGGTGATCTTCAAATCGGCTCAAAAATTGTTGATGGCGACATAGACTGCTTAATATTTTTTTGGGATCCACTGGAACCACAGCCACATGATCCGGATGTAAAAGCTCTCTTAAGAATTGCAGTAGTCTGGAATATTCCCATTGCCTGCAACAGAGCCTCGGCTGATTTTATTTTTTCCTCCCCCTTGATGGATGGAGTATATGACAGAACAATACCAGACTACTCGTTGCATAAAAATCGTGAGATTAAAGTTTAGCCTGCTCAATTTTCTTTTATTTGTTCCGTAACTAAATAATATGGTGTTGCACATTTGTTCGGCGATTGATTACAAAAAACATTAAGACTTCCTGGAACAATTTTGGCATAACGACAGAATAACCCTTCAAGAATCTCCCTCACAAATTGGAGTATCAATTTTTGATGAAAAAAATCACTTCCACCATTATTTTACTATTCTTAATTGTTACTTGTGCTCTCGCACAAAATACTATTGAAGACGGCAAAATGCTATTTGATGAGAAGAAGTTTGAGCAAGCAAAAGAAATTTTTTCCGGGCTGCTGAAAATGAGCAATAACAACCATGAAGTTAACTATTACCTTGGTTTAATCTGTTATGTATCAGAACGAAATTATGATGATGCTGAAGAATATTTTCTAAAATCTGTTGAACTCGATCCGAATAATGCTCAGTATCACTACATGTTAGGCGCTAATTATGGAAGTCAGGCTCAGGAGGCAAGTATATTTAGTCAGCTATCCCTGGCATCAAGCTGCAAAGAAGAATTTGAAAAAGCTGTAGAGCTTGATCCTTCGCACTTGGATGCCAGAGTATCACTAATCCAATACCTGATACAGGCTCCGGGAATAGCGGGCGGAAGCATTTATGACGCGAGAACACAGACAAAAGAACTTGAGAAATATGACAAGTATCTCTCTCAGATTATGATTGCCGGCATTGAATGCGAGGAGGAAAACTTTGCTAATGCTGAAAAAGCTTACCTCTCCGCAGAAGCAGCTGATCCTTCAAGAATCGGAGCTTATAATGCTCTTGGATATTTGTATTTGACTGCACTGAATCAACCAGACAAAGCGATGGAACAATTTAAAAAACTGGTTGAGGTTGGTGGCGAGTATGCTAATTCTCACGATAGTCTTGGAGATGGATACGCCCACAAGGGTATGTATGAAGAAGCTCTTAAGTGCTATTCAAAGGCTCTTGAAATTGATCCTGAGTTCGAATCCAGCCTTTTTAATATGGGCAAAATAAACGAAAAGTTGAACGACAAGAAAGCCGCTGTTAAATGGTATAAAAAGTATTTGAAGATTTATAAAAATGGCAGATACGCAGATGATGCTGAAGGTGGATTAGATAACTTAGAATAGGAACATAGAGCGGTCCTAGGGCCGCCCTGTTACTTCCCCGCCTAAACTTTATAAGACTACGTCCGTCTAAAATTTCAGACTGTTGCTTAATCACACTTTTAATGTTATTATTATTGTCATATATGAAAACCATAAAAAACAAAATGAAAGCACTGTATTACTCTAAGTATCCGGAATTGATTATCTGGACAACTGCTTTGCTTTATTTGGTTCTTATTGACCCGTTTGCATCCGATCATCTGGATTTGTGTGTTTTTCATAATGTGGGAATTGAGTTCTGCCCTGGTTGCGGGCTTGGAAGATCTATCTCAATGCTTTTTAAAGGCGAATTTATTGAGTCATTTAAAACACATCCGCTTGGTTTGATTGCTGTTTTTGTTTTGAGTTACAGGATCTTAACTTTACTTACAGGGAAACGAATAACCTTTCTTAAAAATAAAGAGGTATATAATGGCTAACGTGTTAAACTACCTGCCCGAAATAATGGGCGAGGAACAAATGTACATCGGCAGAATGATTGAAAATATGTCCGATGAAGATTGTCAGCAATTTGCTAATATTTACAGGGTAAGAAGGAAAGACCCCCAAACAATACTTTTACTAACTCTTGTTGGTTTTCTTGGAATAGCAGGCGTGCATAGGTTTGTTGTTGATCAAATTGGGATGGGCATACTTTATTTACTTACCGGTGGACTGTGTATGATTGGTACTATTGTAGATCTGATCAATTATAAGAAAATTAGTCTTGAGTATAATATGCTGCAGGCACAACATATTTATTCAATGTTCAGCAGAACAAAATAAATCATTCTCTTGGCAGAGGAGATGGGCTGATTGTTTCAGCCCATCAATTTATTTTCAGCATATCCTGAACCAGTGGTTTAAGCCCGCTAAATAAAAACTCAATAGCAATCACCATAACAATCAAACCCATAATTCTCATCATTACTTTGTTACCACTTTCACCAAGAGCTTTCAGAATTTTTCTAGCACTGAGCAGAAAAATCAAGGTGATTGTGAGAACAACAAAAATTACTGCAAGTAAAATTAATTTTTGCGCCATTAATTCTGCCTCACTCATCATTACAATAGCCACAGTAATAGCGCCAGGTCCGCATATCAATGGAATAGCAAGCGGTGTTATTGAAACATCATTGGAGTAATCACTTTCAGTTTCATTGTTTTCCTTTGTCCTAATCAGTCTTGCCTGCAACATATCATAACCGGTCATAAAAAATATAACCCCGCCAACAACTTTTAGGCTATTGACAGAGATAGCGAAAAACTCGAATATAAACTTGCCGGTAACTGCAAAGATTAGAAGTATTATTAGAGCAGTCAGTGTTGATTTGAAAGCAACCTTTTTTGCTTCCTTGGCACTTAGTTTTGACGTTAACGATGTATAAACCGGAATTATACCAAGAGGATTAACCATGGTAAACAATGAAGTAAAAGCTATTAATGCATATTCCAGCATATCTGTCATATTTTTTTCTCTTTTTTCAATTCTTCAAATGTTTCAAGTATAGTATTCCACGCCAACTCCACATGAGATTCCATTGTTTTAAAACTTGATACTACAAAGCGGATAGCAAACTTACCGTTAAGAACAGTGTGAGATAAAAACACCTTGCCCGTTGCATTAACACGATGCATAAGATTCGCGTTCAGTTCATTAAGAACCTCATCTGTTTTCCCCTCATAATTTACCCGGAAACAAACGGTACTTAGTGGTACTGGAGCCAGCAATTCAAAATGACTATTCTCTTCTACTTTCTTCTTAACAAGCTGCGCCAGTCTTAAGTTGTCTTTAAGTCTATCTATAATTCCATTAACACCAAAATACCTGATCACAAACCACAGCTTTAGTGAGCGAAATCTTCGCCCAAGTTGAATGCCATAATCCATATAATTCTCTACCGAAGCATCTTCTTTCGTTTTAAGATATTCCGCTGACAATGAGAATGCCCCTCTTAAGACTTCCGGTTTATTGGTAAAAAATGTACTTAAATCAATTGGTATTCCCATCCACTTGTGAGGATTTACAACAAGAGAATCGGCAAGTTCAATTCCGTTTAGAATGTATCTCATTTCTGGTACTATGGCAGCTGTGCCGGCATGAGCAGCATCAACGTGCAGCCAAATATTATTAGCTTTACAAATTCTTCCTATTTCGGGCAGTGGATCAATGCTTGTTGTAGACGTAGTACCAATTGAAACAACAACACACAAAGGATACCATCCGTTATCAACATCTTCTTTAATTGCCTTTTCAAGCTCGGCAGCAATCATTGAAAAATTTTTATCAACCGGAATATGTCTAATCCCGTCAAGTCCAATTCCAATTGTAAGGGCGCCCTTGTCAATTGAATTATGCGCTTGCTCAGAAGCATAAACCCTTAGTCTGGGAATATCACTCCTTCCTGCCATTCCTTTTTGACGAACGTTCAAATCAGATGCATATTCTCTTGCAGCCGCCAGTGCATGCATTGTGCTATTAGCTGCTCCATCGTATATTATCCCCCAAAAGTCCTCGGGTAGTTTAAGCATCTGTCTGAGCCATCCCAGGGTTACTTCCTCCAACTCGGTTGCTGCCGGGGAGGATTTCCAGAGCATTCCGTTTATATTAAATGCTCCGCTAAGCAGTTCGGCAAGTATACCGGGACCAGTCCCCGTCGAGTTAAAATAAGCCATAAAATTTGGATGATTCCAATGAGTCATCCCCGGCATAATTATATCATCAACGTCTTTCATAAACTCAGTAAATTCTTCACCTTCAGCTGGTGGTTCAGCTGGTAATTTTGATTTGACATCTCCCGGTTTAATCTGAGCGAGAACAGGGTATTTTTCAATATTATCAAGATAATCTGCAATCCAATCAATTAGCATATGCCCCTGTTTTTTGAACTCCTCAATCGGCATGTCACCAAGTTTTTCTTTCATTTTATTGATCCTGAAAATTTATAGTGGATAACCAATCAACTACACTTCTGCTGACAGCAATTCTTTTATCGGAAAAGGAATGCCCGGTTTGCAATATTTCTCCGAACTTCTTTTCGGGTGAAACTTTTTTTAACATATTTATCAGTGGACTAAAATGCATCGCCGTTGGTGCCGTTTGATCATATTCTGCACCTAAAAGAAACAGATTCCTTTCCGCTATGCTCCTAACACCACCCAGCAAATTCCATTCATCTGCATTATCAATCATTTCTTTTAATAATTTCTCCGGAGGAATTGAATTGAAGAATTTTGCTCCTTCCCTCAGGCTTTCCAATGCCATTCCTTCATATGCCGGATTACCCGCAATTAGTTCACCAATCATCCCAATATTAAACAGAGCTAAGGTGTAAGCGTGCTCAACCAAACCTTTCATCAAAGAATAGGCGGAGAAAAACCCACCCATGCTATGTCCAACCATGATCAGCTTCTTTGAGTCTACTTTTAAATCTTCACTTAAGTAGCCTTGTTTAATGGAATCAATTACAGTGGTAACATCTTCAATTGCATTGTTCCAGGAGAATACTCCACCACTCCCCCACGAACCCCTGTAATGAAAAGAGAGAACGTTCCACCCAAATCGTCTTATAGAGTGAGCAATGTCAAAATTCGATTCATTCCCCGGGAATCCATGAAGTAAAATAACAGTTGGTTTTTTCTCAGCTCCACCGGCCTGAAAAAAGGTGCCTAAAAGATTTTCGCCACCACTTTTCAATATTACAGGTTTCATTCCTGGCGGATTTGTTGGATCAGTATCTATTGGGTCTTGTAAAACAGGATCATAAATCATTCTACTGCCTTTATATGTTTTGATGTTTTAAAAATATTATTATTCTAAATATATAATTTCTCCGGCATATTATTATTATTTTACATGGTTGATTATTATTTGTTGAGGCTGATTATGGGTATAAAATTTAAAATCCTGTTTGGGTTTATAATATTGGCGGCAATGTTAGCCATTGCCGGTGCGTGGTCAATTTATGAGTTTAGCTCAATAGGTGATACGGTTAATGATATTCTTGACGGCGAATATACCGCATTGTCCTCTGCAAAAAACATGAAACAATCACTCGAAAGACAAGATAGCGGGTTATTGCTTTCCATGTTAGGAAAAGTGGACGAGGGGGAAAAAATAATGACATCTGCCGACTCACTTTTTATGGCTGCTTTTGTAAACGCGGAAAGCAACAGTCTAATTGATGGCAGCAATAAGGAGCTTGACAATATTAAGGAGAGTTACAGTCAATATAGAAATGTTTTGAAACTTAGCAGCTTTGAACAGAGCGAAAACACTAAACTTGATTGGTATTTCGATAAACCACATAAATTATTTATAAAGACCATGGATTTGATTGATAGTTTTATAATCAAGAATGAACAATCAATGTACAATACTTCTCTTAATATTGTAAGCAAATCTCATCGTGCCATTATGCCGGGCATCGTTGCTATAATTGCTGCAATAATCTTTTCTATTATGTTTCAAAACCTGGTTAATTTTTATTTCATAAATCCTATTATAGAGATTACAAGAAGAATAAGAATGTTCACGACAAAAAGAACACCTTACGATTATCAGGTTGAGACAAAAGATGAAGTTAGTGAACTTAACGATGCCGTTGATATTTTGTGCTCTCACGTAATGGCCGAAGAGAAACACTAATGAGAAAAAGAGTTGTTTATAAATATGTTGGTTTTGTAATGCTTTTTAATGCAGCTTTTCTTTTTGCCTCGGCAATAGTATCAATTTTTTATAATGATTCTTCACTCTTCCCGCTTTTATATTCCGGATTGATCGCAACAATGTTTGGGTTATTTCCCCTTGTATTTGTTCCAACCACCGACACTCTTTCTACAAACGAGGGATTATCGATAGTTGTTTCCAGTTGGCTCCTTTCCTGTATTGTTGGAATGCTTCCATACATTTTATGGGGCGGCGAGTTTAGCGTATCAAATGCATTCTTTGAAAGTGTTTCCGGCTATACAACAACCGGATCAACTATTCTTAATGATATTGAGTCGTTACCAAAGGGACTTCTGTTCTGGCGTGCATCAACACACTGGATGGGCGGTGTTGGTATTATCATCTTTGTTCTATCCGTACTTCCATCTATGGGTATTGCAACCACACGTTTATATAGAGCTGAAATGTCACGGCAGGCCTTCCGACAATTTAGAATGCGAGCAAAAGAAGCTGTTCACATTATTTTATATGTCTATCTCGGAATTACATTATTAGAAATCATTGCCTTGATGTTTTGCGGGATGTCTTTGTTCGAGGCCGCAACTCATTCTTTTGCCACTGTTGCCACGGGCGGATTTTCCACCCGGAATCTAAGTATTGCCTCTTTCAACAGTCTATCAATCGAAATAGTAATCATGATATTTATGATCATTTCAGGAATGAATTTCGCTTTGCTATTTTCAGTTATTATTGGGGAAATTGGCAATCTTCGTTCTTCTGATGTTTTAAAATACTACCTGGCTGCAAATTTTATTGCCATCATTCTGGTTGCTTATAACACTACAGGAATTCAATATGATAGTTTTTGGGAAGCTTTAAGATATTCTTCCTTCCAGATTCTTTCTGTTGGTACTTCTACAGGATTTGCAAATGCTGATTCCTCTATTTGGCCTTCATTTTCTCATCTGATAATTATCTTTTTTACTCTGCAATGTGCCTGTGCAGGATCAACTTCGGGCGGGATAAAGATTGACCGTGTTTTAATAATGTTTAAATCTATCCTCAGAAAGCTTAAACAAACAGTCTATCCAAATGCAGTTTTTAATGTAAACATCGATAAGACGAAGTTAGAAGAGAAAAAAATTGAAAATACCCTGATCTACATTTCGATGTATTTGATGATTGTTTTCATTTCAACAGTTCTGCTTACGGCAATGAATGTTGATGCCCTGACAGCCTTTTCAGGTTCAGCTGCCTGCATGGGTAATGTTGGTCCGGGCTTGGGTCAGGTTGGTTCCATGAGTAACTATGCTGCTCTCCCTGATGCGGGGAAATGGGTACTCTCCAGCGTAATGCTGCTCGGTCGACTTGAGATATATGGCTTGCTAATATTTTTCCTTCCTAAAACATGGGAATAATCCTTCTCATAAGGTATGTGTAAAGGCTGCAATTTTTATTTGGCGGCATCATTTAGTATCTTTGCAGGATTATTTCCAACAATAAATTGAAGAATTATGAAATTTAGCGAAGTCTTTATACCAACCCTAAGAGAGGTTCCGGCGGACGCGGTTATCCCAAGTCATATTTTAATGCTAAGAGCAGGCATGGTTCGTCAGTTATCTGCCGGCATATATTCCTTCTTGCCTCTTGGCTATAAAATTGTTCAACTTGTTTCCAATATTGTGCGTGAAGAAATGAACGCCATTGGTGGTCAGGAGTTTCATCTACCCGCCTTGAATCCAAAAGAAATATGGGAAGCTACAGGTAGGGTTGAGGCCTTTGGCGATATTCTTTTTCATATTCAGAACAGGGATTATGTTCTTGCCCCGACTCACGAAGAAATTATGGCTTACCACGCTAAAGGTGTTTTGAAGTCGTATAAAGATTTACCTCAGATTTGGTATCAGATTCAAACTAAATATAGAAATGAAGCCAGACCCCGCAGCGGTGTTATTCGTGGCCGTCAATTTTTGATGAAAGATGCTTATACATTTGATACTGCGAAGGAAACACTGGATGTTGGATACGATAAGCACGCAGTTGCTTACAGAAAAATATTTGATAGATGCGGGCTGAAATACTTTATAGTTGGTGCCGCTTCTGGTGCAATGGGTGGTAGCCAGTCAGAAGAATTCATGGTAAAATCAGAAGCTGGCGAAGATAACATTGCACATTGCGAAAAATGCGGCTATGCCGCCAACGCAGAAGTTGCTACTTCAGTAATTGATCCTGTTGGCAAAAATGGCGAAAGCAAACCAGTTGAAGAAATTCATACTCCGGGAGTTCGTTCCATTGATGAGCTTTGTGAATTCCTTAAAATTGATGAGAAGGAAACCGCCAAATCACGGGTTTATATCCATGATGGCACTCCAGTCCTTATCCTTATTTCAGGAAATGAAAATGTAAACGAAATGAAGCTTGAGTCGCTTTTGGGTGGAAAAGTAAGAGCCGCTCACCCTGAAGAGTTGAATGAAATATCAGGTGCTGACGCCGGTTCAATTGGTCCCCTTAATTTCAAACATAGAATACTTGCTGATAATAGACTGAAGGATGCAAATAATCTTTACAGCGGCGCCAACAAAAACGATTATCACCTTGGTGGAATAGACATGAAACGGGATGTTCCTAACTGCGAGTACTTCGACCTGAGAGAAGTTCAGGCAGGTGAAGGTTGTGTTCGCTGCGGCGAAAAACTTGATGTTTTCAAAGCCATTGAATTAGGTCATATTTTTAAATTGGGGACTAAATATTCCGAGGCGTTAGGGGTAAACTATCTTGACGAAAACGGCAAAGAGAATCCAATATGGATGGGCAGCTATGGCATTGGTATTGACAGAATAATTGCCTGTTTTATTGAGCAGAACTATGATGAAAATGGAATTATCTGGAATAACGCGTTAGCCCCGTTCCAATTCCATATTATTGGGCTTAACATGAAAAAGGATACTGTTGTTGAAGCTTCTGGAAAGATTTATAATGACTTAAAAGCCCAGGGTTACGAAGTGTTGTTTGATGACAGACTTGATTATCAGGCTGGTGTTAAGTTTAATGATGCTGATTTACTTGGCGCGCCTGTTCAGATTATTGTTGGCGACAAGGGACTTAAGGAAAACGCTATTGAAGTTAAAATCAGGAGGACCGGAGAAAGAGTGAAAGTCTCTTTGGATAATCTGGTAGATGAGTTGAAAAAGTTAATACCACTAAACTAACTGTGAGTTAATGCTATGAGTGGAAAGCTTTACCTGGTTTCAATACCAATTGGCCATTATAAAGACATTACGCTCAGGGCTCTTGATGTTCTTAAAGAAGTTGAATTTATTGTTTGTGAAGAATATAAAGAAGCCAGGCGCTTTCTTTCGCGACATGAGATCTCAAAAGAATTAATCTCATTAAATGAGCATAACGAGAAAGAAACAGCCCCTGAAGTTATAGAAAGATTAAAACGAGGAGATTCTGCGGCTCTAATTTCCGATTGCGGAACTCCCCTTTTTTCTGATCCAGGACATTTGTTAGTAAATCTGGCAGTTTCAGCAAAGATCAAACTTGTGCCTCTTCCGGGTGCAAGTTCAATACTCCCTGCCTTAATCACCTCTAATTTCGATTTTGAGAAGTTCTATTATTATGGCTGGCTTTCTCCAAAAAAAGAAATCAGGCAAAAAGAGTTGATGAACTTAAAGAGAATGAATGAGACTATTGTCTTAATGGATACTCCTTACAGACTTAAAACACTCTTAGCCGATGTCTCCAAGTACCTCGGTCCGCAAACTCCTGTTTCACTTGCCTATAAAATTACTATGAATGAAGAGGATTTTATTCGCGGTTCTGTTGATAAAGTACTGGCTGATTGCGAAAAAAGAAGCTTAAAGGGTGAGTTTGTGCTGATTGTCGATAATAAAAAACAACCGAGCATACGTTAAAACATTAACTGCCAGGCAGAATTTAAATTCGAATCCCACTTTAAATGTGAACTTGAAATTGCGTAAATTAGTTATACAATAGATTTAATTTTAGGAGAAATAATGTTACAAGTACAAGATGTTGATTTAACCCCGAACCCACAGGCGTTGAAATTTATCCTGACGGAAAAATTATTGAATAGAGAAACCAGACATTTCAAAAATAAAGAAGAAGCCGCAAAAGATCCTTTAGCACAGGGCATCTTTGAAATTGACGGTGTTGTATCTGTATTCTATATGGATAAATTTGTTACGGTTGAAAAGGAACAAAGTAAAGCCTGGGGCGAAATTCAAAAAGCATTTGTAGATTTTATCAGCAAATTTGATAAAACAACTATCCCTGCCGAAGAAGAAATTGCTGAGCTAAGTAATGAAGAAGAAACTGCTATGCTTAAGCAAATAAATGAAATCTTAGACCAGCGCGTAAGACCTGCTCTTGCCGGCGACGGCGGCGGCCTGGAAGTTATTGGTCTGGATGGTTTAACACTCTCTATCAGGTATCAGGGCGCCTGTGGCAGCTGTCCCAGCGCTATTAGAGGTACATTGGTAGCTATTGAGAACCTCTTAAAAAGAGAAGTGAATACTAATATTGAAGTAATTCCGGGATAGAGCAGAGTAACAAGTTCAAAGTTATAAAGGAAAGGCGAACAGCATCTGGCTGATCGCCTTTTTTATTATAAAAATTGATTTTGTGATTCGGATTTCGGGTCAGTTATTTTTGCAATTCTCTCCTCCACAATTCAAAATCAAGAACCTGCCCGTCTGGTAGGCGGGTTCAAAACTCAAAATTATCTCTCCGTCTTTACGTCTTTAACAATTTAGCAATCAAACAATAAAGCAATCGGCTCTTTCAGATTTATCCGGCTGCTTTCTTTTCATAATCTTCATGATGAGCCAACATCGTTTTCGCTTCTTTATCTGCCAGCATATCAGTCAATTCATCAGTATAAAAGAATTTGTCTTTACCAAAAGCCGGTTTAAGATCATTAAGCCATATAGCTTTTTCATCGTACCTGGCAAAGAAGGGTTTTTTAACCCAATCAGAATTTCTTGCCTGAATAAAATTAAGAACAAATACTTTTTCCCCGTATATTTCAGTAACTCCATCGACCATAACTTTGCCAGGGGTTGCAGACATTGAGGGACCACGAACTGATCTTGCAAGACCTGACACCTGTGTGTAAGCCTCACGAAAAATATTCAACGCACGTGCTAATGGCACCGCAAAATAATCAACCGGACCCGTATCTCTTTCAACAAAGAAATAATAAGGAATTGCACCAAGTTTAACCTGATCTGTCCACATCTTAGCCCATATTGCCGGGTCATCATTAATATGCTTAATTAAAGGCGATTGTGTTCTGATCTGGGCACCAGTGTTACGTATGCGGCGAATCGCCTCCTGAGCCACAGGTGTCGACAATTCAACAAAGTGGTTGAAATGCCCCATAAATGCGAGATGTTTCCCAGAATTAACGATTTTTTCAAAGAGTCTTAAAATGCCGTCAGCATCCGGATCAGTAGCATATTTGTAGGGCCAGTAAGAAATTGATTTGGACCCAATTCTTATATTTTGGATATGATCATATTCCGGCTCTAAGAGTGGCAGAAGGTAAGTTTCCAGTTTTCTAAGGGACATAACCATTGGATCACCGCCCGTAAACAAAACGTCCGTAATCTGCTTATTCTCTTTTAGGTATTTTTGAAATCTATTCGATTCGTCGGTTGCGAACTTTAAATCATGGTCACCAACAAATTGAGCCCAGCGAAAACAGAAAGTACAGTAAGCGTGGCATGTTTGTCCGCTTGAGGGAAACACCAAACATGTTTCATTGTATTTATGCTGAACCCCCTGAACAACTTCCTCTTCATTATCTACAGGTACATTTGCTGTCAATTGTCCTGCCGGGTGAGGATTTAACTCTAACCTTATTTCGTTCGATATTTCTTTTATCTCGTCTGAAGGAAGCTCTTTTCTGATAGCATCAGCCATTCTGTTAAAATGACTTTCCTTCAGCATATCCTTTTGCATAAATGTTAATTGGTACATTGGATCAAAGGGAACATTTTCCCAATTTATTAACTCATCAACAATATAATTATTGGTTCTAAAGGGAAAGACATGTGAAAGCACTTTTGTGGCAAATCTCTCTTCTTTAGTTAACTTCTGTAATTGTTGAATGGAATCAATATCGCGTAAACCATAAAACTTCATTTTCCTTGGTTCTATCACGGGAAGCCTCCTTTTCAATTGTTTTAGCGAAGTGGAAACAGCTCACCACCAGGGGTTTTACATTACCTTCATCTAAGTAAATTTATAGATGTATCCTTTCTTATGCGTGCAACTCATTTTGAGAGCGTAACAGAAGGTGCCAGCTTATATACCTGCAGCGATTAAATTGTGTTACTTAATCAAGTATCGTAGTGTAAAGTTCTTAACAAATAGAAATATATTTGGAAAGTCGAACTTTATTTAATTTCAGAAACTTTACTGATGTCATCTAAGTGAACAAATCTTTCTTGAAATTTATAACTTCCACTTTCAGTTTTCATTGTTTTTACTACTTTTACAACAACTGTAGTTGATTTTGCTTTGCCTTTTGCTTTGTCAGCAAATGTTTGTGTTTTAGCCACGTGAAAAACTCCTTTTATTTTAGACTACGAATGTAATCAATTTCGGAAAAAATCGAAAGGGGCAAAGCAAACAAAATATAATATTCCTTTAAGCATAACGCAATTGATTTCTCCACGGAATGATGAGTTATGCTATTGATTTACTAAATTAGATCCGCATATTCTCCGGAGATAATTTGAAGCAAATCATTCGGATTTATTTTGATTTGTACACCTCTGGCTCCAGCACTAACATGAAAAGTCTCGTACATTTGTGCCGTTTCATCAACATAAGTTGGGAATAATTTTTTCATGCCTACTGGGGAACAACCACCATGGACATATCCCGTGAGGGGTAATAGTTCTTTTAGCTTAATAAGATCCACTTTTTTATTACCAGAGACATTAGCCGCTTTTTTTAAATCCAGTTCAAAATTTCCTGGGACACAAAAAACACAGTGACCGGTCTTATCGCCCATCGCTACTAGAGTTTTAAAAACATTTTCATGTTCCGCACCAATAGAATCCGCAACTGTAATAGCATCAACTCTGTCATCCGAAAAATCATACTCAACAACCTCAAAAATGATTTTCTTTGCTTCAAGCTCTCTCATTGCGTTTGTCTTAGCCATAAAATTCCCATTAATTAATTTTTACGAAAACCACTTTTCGAATACGACTAAAATAATCAATTACAGAATAGTTTTCAGCATCGATCTACCAAATAGAGGTGTCGGTAAATATCCTGTAGGTTGAGAATCTGTTTATATTGATCTTTCAAGAATGTAAGCATGCCAAGTAGTGGATACAAATTGGGGGAAAGAATAAAAAAAACCTCCGCATGATTACGGAGGTTTCTAATTTTATTTTTTTAATAGAATTAAATTGGCAAGTATATGTCCACCTTCTTCAAGCAAGGGATCATCAACACTTAGATTTTCAACAGCAACTTCTTCTACATCACCTAATTCAAGTCCATAAAGTCTTGCTCTTTCTGCTTCACGCTCTTTTCGTTTGGCTTCTCGAACATCACGTTCTTTTTTTCTAACATTCTTATTAAGTGAAAAATATTTTTTCCCTCGCTGTTCCTTCGAGAGAGCATAATCCTCAATCAAATACTGAAATTCAGGATTTTTCTTAATTCTCTCCTCATGCTTTTTTAGAATGTCGGGGAGAAATTTTGAATAATCAGCATAAGTTTCGAATACGGAAGTACCAATTTGATCCCAGGGCAAAGCACTTGGTTCAGCACTTTCTCCATATTCACTGTGGACAACTGGTGACGGGTATTCAACGTCAGGGATAACACCAATGTTCTGTGTACTGCTTCCGTTAATTCTATAATATTTTGCAATAGTAAGTTTAACCTGTCCAAGCTTTTCGTTGGTGGTTGGAATGAATCTTTTTAGATCCATTAAATTCTGAACCGTACCCTTACCATAAGTCTGCTCGCCAATGATTAATCCTCTTCCATAATCCTGTATAGCCCCGGAAAATATTTCAGAAGCTGAAGCGCTGTATCTGTTTACCATTACGGCCAGTGGGCCATCATAAACAATTTCCTGGTCAAAATCCTCTCCTACTTCAACACTGCCATTTGAGTTTTTCACCTGAACAACCGGCCCCTTCTCAATAAACAAGCCGGTTAAATCGATTGCCTCCTGAAGAGATCCACCGCCATTATTCCTAAGATCGACAATAACACCATCGACTTTTTCTTCCTTAAGTTCCTTTAGTAAAGTTTTTACGTCTCTGGTTGTGCTCTTAAAATTCGGATCTCCACGACGCTGAGCCTCAAAATCTATATAGAATGACGGCAACTCTATAACACCCAGCCTGAAGCTTTTCCCATCTTCTCCAATATCGATAACTTTCTTTTTAGCCGCTTGCTCTTCAAGTTTCACTTCGTCTCTTATTAATATTAATTCTTTGGGTTTATCAGACAAACTCATGTCAGCCTCCAGAACCGATAATCTTACTTCCGTTCCTTTTTCGCCACGTATTAATTGAACAACATCGTCAAGTCTCCAGCCAACAACATCTATTAATTCACCTTCTTTGCCCTGACCCACGGCGACAATCCTATCATCGTTATGAAGTTTGCCACTCTTATCAGCAGGTCCGGCGGTAATTATTCTGGCAATAGTTGTGTAGCCATCCCGCGATGTAAGTTGAGCTCCTATTCCTTCAAGTGAAAGGCTCATACTAATTCTGAAATTATCCATTGTAATGGGTGAGAAATAAGAGGTATGAGGGTCTATTGCTTCGCTAAAAGCATTCATGTAAATCTGGAAAACATCTTCGGATTTATATTGCAAAATTGTTTTGTGGAAATACTTGTATCGGTTTGAAAGATTTTTTGCGATATCTTCCCATTCATCGTCATCCAGAACTAAATTAAGAGCATCGCTTTTTAATCGCATACGCCACAAATCATTTAATTCGTCCTGAGTTACCGCCCATGTTGTGTCTTTTCTACTTGGAGCAAAATATTCATCAACTTCAAAATCAAAACCAGTCTGTAATCTGTTCAGCGCAAAATCAATTCTCTCATTAACTCTTTTCTTAAAAACGTTAAATATCTCGTAAGCGGGGTCGAGAACACCCTCGTCAAGATAGTTGTCAAACATGTTTCTGTAAAGCTCAAATTCATCAATATCGCCTTTAAGGAAATATAATTTGTTATTATCCAGTGTGGAGATAAAATTATCAAAAATAACAGAGGCAAGAGAATCGTTAAGATCAGTTTTTTTATAATGAGCTCTTAACATTATTTTAGTAATAACCTGATTAATCTTGGTGTGATTGATGTCCGGAAGTATAACTTTATTTGTATCAATTACTCCGTTTTCTGCAGCTAACTGCTGGGGGGTTTGAGCTTCACAGCTTACAGCAATAATTATTGCAATAATGCCGACCAAAACTTTTTTCATAATATTTATACCCTTTTTTAACATTAGACTATAATACAAACTCTGCTCACTATTAGTTTCCGATTTTGGAAGTTGTTATATTTTAAAAAACAAAGATACATAATTTTAGTTATAGAAGACGGAGCTCTTAATGGACTTGGAGGGAGTCAGAAATTACTGCCTAAAATTGAAAGCTTCAAATGAGAGTTTCCCATTTAACGAGGAAACACTTGTATTCAAAGTTCTAAACAAAATATTCTGCTTAACAAATCTAAATCCACCCTTGAGCATCAATCTAAAATGTGACCCTGAACAAGCTCTTGAATTACGGGAAGAATACGAGGCGGTTAAACCTGGTTACCATATGAACAAGAATCACTGGAACACTGTTGAGTTAGACGGATCAATACGAGATGAAGTTGTAAAAGAATGGATAAATAACTCCTACAACCTTGTTGTTAAAGGTATGACGAGAAAAGAACGAGAAGGGCTTTAAGGGATGGAATAGTCCATCCCTTGCGGCTACCCGTATAAAAATCTTTTAATTTTTTTCGTTGGAGTTTTCTCAAATGGTTCTTCTTGTTCTACCATTTTTGCAACACGTGAAAATGTGGAGACTTTCCCATTTACAAAACTGTGCAGTTGATCCAATAACTCATTTATTTTTTTTCTGGCTTCAGAATCATTAAGGTTTTTAATGCTGAACGCTTTGTCAACAAGATCATAATCCAGATGTACTTTTGCAAATAATTTTCCATTGTTCTCGAATACCAATGATTCAGCCACAAAGTCATAGCTATTAATTATAGCCTCTACTTCTTCGGGGTAAATGTTTTTACCATTCGATCCTACAATAACATTTTTAGAACGACCTTTTATGTACAGATAACCATCTTTATCCAAAACACCAAGATCTCCGGACTTAAACCAGCCGTCTTTTGTAAACACTTCACCTGTTGTTTCTGGATCTTTATAATAGCCTTTCATAACATGAGGGCCTTTAATCAAAACTTCCCCTTCGCCCGTTTGAGGGTCCGGATTGTCAATTTTTATTTCAACTCCCGGTATTGCTTTTCCTGCAGAAGTCAGTCGGGTCTCCAGGTTATCAGTACCTGATGAGAGAGGTGAAGTTTCAGTTAAACCATATCCAATAGCATATGGGAATCCCGCCTCACGCAGGAACAGTTCGCAATCAGGCGCCAAGGCAGCGCCGCCTATGCAAAACATACGAAGATGCCCGCCAAAAGTAAGACTTAATTTGTGCCCTGCTTTTTTATTTATTTTTTTCCTAAGACTAGGCACTTTATATAAATTACGCAGCAAGGCGCTTTTCTTGATTTCAGGAATAACTTTCAGCTTATAAATTTTTTCAATAATCAATGGAACTGATACCATAACTGTAGGTTTTACCTTTTTCATGGCCGGTAATAAAACGCCAGCTGTTGGCGGTTTATCAACATAATAAACCGAGGCTCCTCTGCTAAGCGGAACAACCAAGCCTAACGTTGATTCAATGGTATGAAACAGGGGAAGAATCGACAGCATCCTGTCCTCCTCGTGAACATTGGCGAATCCAAGAACAGAAATTGAGTTAGCAATGACGTTTTTATGGGTCAGCATAACTCCCTTCGAATGGCCTGTTGTCCCTGATGTATAAATAATCAAAGCAAGGTCGTCTTCGGCAACCTCAGTTCCGGCAGCCCCGACAAACTTCATTGCTGCTTCCTTTATCTTATTTATTTCGCCTTTTCCCTCTAAAATAAACTCTTTAACTTTTTCAACGTTGGATTCCGGTTGGATGTAACTCAGATCATCTATCATAACGCGAATTGTGAGATCTTCAAGTTCTGCGTTCTCAATTTTTGAATATAATTTTTTAGAAATGAAAATTGCCTTGCTTTCAGAATGACGCAAAACATGATGAACCTGAGACTCATGAAACTCAGTCATTATGGGAACCGCCACAGCACCAATAGAAGTAATAGCAAAATAACTAATTCCCCAATTCGGTTGGTTTTCACTAAGGATTGCAACTTTGTCTCCTTTTTGAATTCCCTTCTTCATCAGAAACTGCGAAAGTTGGCTGGTTCTTTTACACAATTCAGAGTAAGTTAAGGGATCACCATCAACATAAGACATCGCAATATTATTTGAATATTTGCGGCAACTTTCTTCAAGCATTTTAGGAAGTGTTAATTTTTCCATCTTAGTTCCAAATTAATTTCATTATAATTTAACGTATTGCCAATGCAATAAATTTATTTTAGACAGGATCAATATGCACAAATACTTGCTGAATTTCCTCCATCTCTTCGATGGAAAACTTTACATCCTTGCCAATATCGTGAGAAATTTTCGTGCTTAAATTCTTATCAACCTCAATATGTAGTTCAATGTGGAACTTATCTCCAACATAATGTGAGCGTACATCGTTAAATCCCTTAACGCCCTCTATTTTTATGGCATTGTTTACGATCTTAAGAATTAAATCTTCGCTGGCAGATCTTCCCATAAGAAAATCAATATTCTCTTTTGCTACTTCGTAACCCGTTTTAAAAATAAACAGGGCAACCATAATACCTGCAATTCCATCAACAAACTTGAAGCCCATGGCTGTGCAAATAATACCTAGTAATGCTATTCCCGAAGCAAGAATATCATTCAGACTATCAATCGCAGCCGCTTTCATGGCAGGGCTAGAGTATTTACTACCAATCCGTTTTTGATAAATACTTAAGAAGATTTTTGTAATAATTGTAAATATCAAAACGGCATAAACAGCAATGCTGATTTCGATGTCTTCGGGATTAATAATTCGGCGAACTGACTCTTCAACGATTTTAATACCCACAACAAAAGCAAACACAGCAACAATAAAGGCGGCAATAGGTTGCGCGGCATTATGCCCAAATTGATGATTATCATCAGGATCCATCCTTGATACATGCACGCCATATTTAATAGCGAGGGATGAAATTATGTCTGTCAGTGAATTTACGGCTTCTGAAATTACCGCCATTGAATTCGAAACATAGCCTACTATCGCTTTTAATACAAATAGTACCAGATTAACAATCAAACTTATATTAGTTGCTTTTTTAAGACTCATTACCTTTCAACTTTATAAAAAGCCCGACATAAGCCGGGCAAATCATTTAATTTAGTATTTAGCTTACAACTAAGCTCTCTCTTCCCAAACCTGAGCAATTGTTACTATCATCCTTGTAGCCATTTCCATGTCCTGAACAGCAACAAATTCAAGCTGACCATGGAAATTGTGACCACCCGCAAAAAGATTAGGTGTTGGTAATCCCATAAAACTTAGTCTTGCTCCATCAGTACCGCCGCGAATGGCAGTCTGTATTGGCGCTATATCTAATCTTTTTAAAGCCTCAAGCGCGTTGTTTTCAATGTCCGGATGTTGGTCAAGCACTTCTTTCATATTTCTGTACTGCTCAATAACTTCAAATTTTGCAGAGGACCCAGGGAATGCCTCAACAGCTTTGTCAACAAGCACCTTCAAGTCGTCTTCATATTTTTTAAGATTAGCTGTATCAAAATCCCTGATAATAAACTTTAAAACGATCTGCTCTTCATTACCATTGGTTGAAACACAATGAACATATCCCTCACGTCCTTCCGTGGTTTCTGGTGACATACTATCCTTAGGAAGTGACTCCATAAACCTTGCGGCAATTTTTTGCGAGTTTATCATTTTATTCTTTGCATAACCCGGATGGATGTTTTTGCCTATAAATGTTATGACAACCGCATCGGCGCTAAATGTTTCTGTTTCAACTTCGCCGCGTGTTGAGCCGTCTATTGTGTAGGCAACTTTTGCTCCGAACTTTTTTACATCAAATTTTTCCGTGCCACGACCAACCTCTTCGTCCGGAGTAAAGCAAATTTTCACGGTACCATGCTTTACTTCAGGGTGCTCTAACAAATACTTAATAGCGTCCATAATCTCGGCAATTCCGGCTTTATCATCTGCCCCCAGTAGTGTTGTGCCATCGGTTGTAATTAAATCAAATCCGATCATATCTTTTAACACCGGATTTTCTTCAACCGTAATAACCTTTGTAGAATCTTTTGGAAGAACAATATCGCCGCCCTGATAATTCTTATGGATAATCGGATTTACATCTTTGCCACTTACCGCAGGCGATGTATCAACGTGAGCAATAAAACCTATTACCGGAACATCTTTATCGCTATTGGATTCTAGAGTAGCCATAACATAGCCGTTCTCGTCAAGTTCAGCGTCTTTTAATCCGAGGTCTTGCAATTCTTTAAGCAGGATTTTTGATAATTCAAGTTGTTTGGGATCACTAGGGAATGTTGTTGATTCTTCATCTGACATTGTATCAATTTTGACATAATCTAAAAATCTGTCAACGCATGTAAACTTATAAGTTGTATCGAACATTTTTTCCTCATCTCTTAATAAGTTAAAATTAATGTGATGTTAATAATATTGAAAAAGGGTAATAATCGCAATCATGATGCGGAATCATTCAATTTAATCATACTATTGCGTATATTAGTTCATCAAAACAGAGGCATGAACAATTACGGGTACTGAATGAACGTAGTAGAACTGATTCGTAAAAAAAGAGACGGGTACAAACTAAGCACTCAAGAAATCGAATATTTAATATCTTCCTACACCAACGGCAAAATTCCAGATTACCAGTTTTCAGCTTTCCTGATGGCAGGTTACTTACAAAAACTAGACAGAGAAGAAACTGCCGACTTAACAAAAGCCATGCTTTATAGTGGCAAAGTGATAGATCTTAAGGAGATAAAGGGTAAAAAAGTTGATAAACACTCGACCGGCGGTGTAGGAGACAAGACTTCCCTTATTATTGCGCCAATCGTTGCGGCAGCGGGAGTAAATGTTCCAATGATTTCCGGTCGTGGACTGGGACATACCGGTGGAACTTTGGACAAACTTGAATCGATAACCGGGTTTAGAACAGACCTAAATCTGACCCAATATAAAAGTGTTATTAAAAAATGCGGAGCTGTTCTTATTGGACAGACTAAGGATATCGCTCCTGCTGATAAATTGATTTACTCACTTCGTGATGTTACTGCAACTGTTGAATCCATACCTTTTATAACAGCCAGCATTATGAGCAAAAAACTTGCCGAGGGAATTGACGGACTTGTGCTTGATGTAAAGACCGGCACCGGCGCCTTCATGAAAACAACACGTGATGCCAGATTACTTGCAGAATCACTAATGGATACAGCAAAAGCATTCAATAAAAAAGTAGTGGCATTCATTACTGACATGAACCAGCCTCTTGGAAATTATATTGGCAACTGGTTTGAAGTTTATGAATCGATTTTGGTTTTACAGGGTGAGAAAATTGAAGATCTTCTTCTTGAGTCATTATATCTTGCCGGAGCCATGATTTATCTTGGCGGGAAAGCAAAAACCATTGAAGAAGGAATGGATATCTCTCAGAAGCTGATTGGCAATGGAAAAGCATTCGATAAATTTATCGAAATGGTTAAACTGCAAAAAGGCGATGTTAAACTTCTCAAGAATCCTGAATCATATCCAAAATCAAAATTCGTCGAAGAAATCACTGCTCCTGAAACCGGTTATATTAAGTCAATGGACAACTACGCTATTGGTATGGCGGCTCTTGAACTGGGCGCCGGAAGATTGACGAAAGAAGATATCATTGATCCCAAAGCGGGAATTATTTTTAATCCTAAAATTGGAGATAAGGTTAAAAAAGGCGATATTATCGCAACCATTCACACCGACAAAAAGAAAGCAATCGAGGGCGCAAAAACTCGTTTGATAAATTCTGTTGAAATAACAAGCAGGAAAACAGCCAAAGTTAAACTGATAAAAGATATTTTAGAATAAATTATCCTGAATCATCATTCTCAAATCTTTGTTAAAAACGAGAAAGGCGGTAATTACATCCGCCTCTCTCCACATCAACATATAAAGAATTTTACACATATAAGTTAAATCAGGAGGTAATATGTTATTTATAGTTGCAGTAGTTGTTGCAATAATTTCAATATTTGTTTACATCGCTTCAAAGAAAAGCGGCAAGAAACAGGAAGCCACATTTTCGCTTGTAGCAATTTTAGTTGCTATAGGCATTGGTCTCTTCAACCTTTTTACAGTCGTAAATGCAGGTACCGTTGGTGTTGTTGACTTTTTAGGTAGTGTTAGTGATAATACACTAAAAGCAGGCGTAAACGTTGTTAACCCAATGGCAAATGTTATTAAGTTCAGCATCAAAACACAAGAGCTGAAGGAAACGATGAATGTACCTTCAAAAGAAGGTTTGAGCGTTTCACTGGAAATAAGTCTGCTTTTTAGACTTGATCCTGACAACGCAAACAGGATTTACAAAACAGTGGGTCCAAACTATTCAGAAATTATCTTGAAGCCTCAATTCAGATCTGTAGTAAGAGGTGTAACAGCAAAATATGAAGCTAAAGCCCTTTATACCGCTTCTCGCGAACAACTTGCTGGCGAGATCATGACGGAATTGGGAAGCCTAGTTGGGCCACGTGGTATAACCGTTGAGGCGGCTGCTTTGCGCCAGATAAGTCTTCCTGCAAGATTGACTCAGTCAATAGAAGAAAAATTACAGGCAGAACAGGAAAGTCAAAGGATGGCATTCATTCTTAAAAAAGAAGAGCAGGAAGCTGAAAGAAAACGTATTGAAGCAAAAGGTATCAGAGACTTCCAGGCAATTGTTTCCGAAGGTCTCAACCAAAACTTGTTAAGATGGAAAGGTATTGAAGCAACAGAAAAACTTGCGACATCCCAAAACGCCAAAACTGTAGTTATCGGTTCAGGTAAAGACGGGCTTCCATTAATTCTTGGCAGTGACTAGAAGTAGTGATGTTTTATAAAAGGCGTCAGATTTATTTGACGCCTTTTTTTTGTTCTAATACTCTTCAAAGCTTAAAGCCCACTTTTAAAATTCTTGTTACAGAAATATTTATATTTCGGCACAACTAAAAATTGATTGGAAATTATGTATAACGCGAAAAAAATAAAACTGAATAAAGAAGATGAAGCGCTTGAATTTGAGTGGGATAACGGAGCAAAACATTCTATCCCCTTAAAATACCTCCGTGATGAATCACCAGATGCCGGGAATAAGGGCGAAACAATTTTATGGACGCATTACCCTGCACCGGAAAAAGGTCCTGATAAACCAGGCAAATACGAAGTTGCCGGAATTGAAAAAGTAGGCGGTTACGCTATTACCATAAAATGGGGCGATGGTTACAGCTACGGAATCTTTTCCTGGGACTTACTCTACAAATGGGGAGAATTTTTTGAGGTAAAGAGGAATATCAAAAACGTTGAGTAGTTGAGACGAAAAACGTTAAAACGAGACAACTGATTGTTCAATTGCTAAATTGTTTTATTGCTAAAAATACATAAAAAAGGCGAGTCAACATTTTACTGACCCGCCTTTTCAATTTCTATTCGTCTTTCGTCTAAACTTCTATACGTTTCTGCGTTTCCACGTTTCAACTTCTACACTTCTCGACGTTCTAACGTCCTTAAGATTTATCCAGGAGACTATTAATATCTTTTACCAATGTTTCTTTCGGAACCAGACCAACATACTTCTTAAATATTTTACCATCCTGATTTATAATAAATGCCGTGGGAATGCTTCTGATCCCGCCATACTCATTATAAACACCCATGTTGCCATATACTATCGGGTAGTTAATTCCATATTCTTTAATAAATCCAGGCACATCAGGTTTTGTCTCTGTATCTACTGAGACACCAACAATTTCAAAATTATCGCCATACTGTTTTTTTATCTCAATCAGGTCGGGAATTCCCTTTCTACAAGGCGGGCACCAGGTAGCCCAAAAATCCAAAACGACAACCTTCCCCTTATAATCAGCCAAATTTAATATACTTCCATTAACGGCTGATAAGGAAAACATTGGTGCAGGCTGCAAAGAAGATGTATTTGTTGGAGTGTAATTAGGGGGATAAGGACCCTGTTCAGCAACATCTTCAATATTATTTACAATAAAAAATATCAGTGCTGCCAGTAGAAATGCTCCGGTATAAATCCAGCTCTTCATTTTTGGGTCAAGTCCTTTCTTTTTAACTGTCTCAGAACCATCAGCAGAATTCTTATTCTTTTTATTCATTTCATCTCCGTTTTCAACAATAATTTTGAATTGTTAATATAGCAATTTTATTCCGTTGCCAAATTGAAAATCTAATCTGTTTTTTCTTCTTTTTTCTTTTTGCCGGGGAAAGCTACCAGTAAACCCATAATTCCACCATAAATTGTTGAAACAGTCGGATCGCCTGTTATTGGGCAATGCCCCGTGTTACAGCCAATAAAATAATAATATGAATAACCGGCAACAGCGCCGATTACTGCCGCTAATCCCATCTTTACAAATTTATTTTTCAGTAATTCCATAATAGTGAACCTTTCCCGAGCTTTTTATGTATTTTAAATTTGTTAAATATAGGATGAATACAACTGATATTCGATTCAGGTTCCTTGCTCTTATTTGCCCTATTTAATACTTTTGTTACTAATAATAAGAATTCATCACGGAGAAAAAATGGCTGATTTTGAAAAACATTTATATATGATTGTTTTTCCCATAAACGCATTGGTTGTGTCTCAATTAGATCCCGAAAAGTTCGGCGAACATTACACAACAGGAAGCGCACGCCATTTTAGCGGCAAGGTTATATTTGCCGAGATTGATATTAACTATAGACATGAAAAGTTAGAGGTTGATGAATGCTTAGCAGAAACTGTTCCTCATGACAACGGCGACCCCAAGAAAACAAAATTTATTTCCTCTTACAGTGTTCTTGAAAATGTTAGTCTTGATGCCATAAAGACACTCTACCTCTGCACCACAAATGGCAAAATACTTCCAATTCAACCAGAAAATTTTGACAGAGAAGTTCCGAAAGGTATTTTAAGACTATATCAGGAAGTTACACCTCTGGAAAATTTTGTCGCCTCTAATTTAAATCATAAAGATTTTGGCAATTACATTACACGCGAATCCAAATCAAAAGGCGCACCAAAAATTTGTTTTACACAAATTGATTTTGACATAGAACATTTTTTAGAGTCTAATAAGAATAGAGATATCATTCATATTGATTTACCAAATGTTAATGCTTATCACTTTTTTGATTGCGTGCGTGAGCTGCTTGATAATCCTGAGAAGAAGACAAAAACTATTAGTCTGGGAAGCATTCTGCGGGATCTTTCATACAAAGTTGTTCGCCATGGCTTCTGGTTTGTTGATGGTGATAATACGAAGTTTTTCCCCATGCCCTCGGAACTGGATTTGGAAAACAAGTATTATTACTGGTGGAAACACGTTAGATAAGTTGAATTTTGAAATGCCCCCGGATATGTCGGGGGCATTTTTTATATCTTGAAACTTCCTTTTTATTTCCCAATCTTCATTTACAATAATTCGCAAGGCCTATGAAAACTCGATATCAATTACTATCCGTTATTATCCTTCTTACTACTCTGTTATTTTTCATCTCCGACAATAATAAAATTGTTGATGAGGACTTAGAACATGGACCTGATACCCGCCCAAATGAATGGGCCTGGATGCAGCGCACTTACCCTTATTTTGATGAATCACCAACTGCGCGGGTAGAAGCTATTGAAGCCGCCAAGCAGCTAAGAGCCGAGTCAAAAAGATTGAATAAAGTTAATGAAGATATGGTGTGGGAGTTTGCCGGGCCAACCAACGTTGGAGGCAGAATTGTTGACATTGAGTTTAACCCAATAGAGCCTAATATTGTCTATGCAGGCGCTGCCACAGGTGGTGTTTTTAAATCAACGGATACTGGTTTAAACTGGTCTCCAATATTTGATGAACAATTAAATCTTTCAGTTGGTGATATTGGCATCGATCCGCAAAATCCTGATGTTATTTATGTCGGAACAGGTGAAGCTAATGGCGGGCATAATAATTTCCCCGGTGCGGGTATGTTTAAATCCAATGACGCTGGTGAAACATGGTCACATATCGGACTTGATAACACAGCTTCTATTGGTAGAATAATAGTACACCCTTCAAACAGCAATGTAGTATACGCCGCGGCGGTTGGATCGTACTTCAAACCGAATCCAGAACGTGGCGTTTATAAATCTATTGATGGCGGAGATACCTGGGAGAACGAAGGTAAACCAATACTTTTTGTCTCGGATTCTACGGGAGCTATTGATCTGGTTATGCATCCAACCAATCCAAATATTCTTTTTGCAGCCATGTGGGAACGCGTAAGAGGCGCCAGAACCTCTCACCTTAACGGACCAACAAGCGGAGTTTACCGTACACTTGACGGAGGAGCTACATGGACAGAGTTAGGAGAAGCTAACGGGTTGCCAAATTCCGCGACCACAACTATTGGCAGAATTGGGCTTGCAATCAGCCAGAGCGACCCGGATATACTTTTTGCCCTCTATAATGATGGATCTAATTATATTGGACTTTATAAAACTGACGACCTTGGTGATACCTGGGAAAAGTTAGATCCAAGCAATACAATACGTAATGGCGGAGGCGGATTCAGCTGGTATTTCGGGCAGATTAGAGTAAAACCCAACGATCCTGAAACCGTATATGTTTTGGATGTAGAATACATGCACTCAACTAATGGTGGAACAAGTTGGCAACGAGACAGACCAACTAACACCCACGTGGATCACCATGCTCTGGCCTTTCATCCGAACAATCCCGATTATTTAATATTAGGTAATGATGGCGGAATTAACATTTCAACTGATGGTGGAACTACTTGGAAGCCTCCCGTTCAATTACCAATAACACAATTTTACGAAATTGGGCTTGATGCCACCAACCCGGAAAGATTGTACGGGGGAACACAGGATAATGGAACGAACAGAACAAAAACCGGAAGCCTTTCAGATTGGGATCATATTTATGGAGGAGATGGTTTTTACGTAATTGTTGACCCCACCAATCCTGATATTATTTATGCAGAAAGCCAGTTCGGTGCATTAGGCAAATGGACAGCTAGTGACGGTTGGGATGGAGCCACAAGTGGTATCGGCAGTGAAGGTTCTAACTGGTCAACGCCTGTTGTGATGGATCCGAATGATCCCAGAACTCTTTATTATGGTACAAATAAAATTTACAGAACCACAACCGGCGCAGTATCAGACACCGTTGGAGTTAACGCATGGAAAGCAATAAGTGATAAATTAACGACTGACCCAGCGAGCAGTATGTTGGGTACCGTTACAACTATTGCTGTCGCACCAACTAACTCCAATTATATAATTGCGGGCACTGATGACAGTAACGTATGGGGTACATTTGACGGACACGACAATTGGGTTAAACTTTCTGCCTCACTTCCTGACAGGTGGGTAACACGGGTAATTTTTGACCCGAAGAATGAAAACATTTTTTATGTTACATTCTCTGGCTTAAAATGGCGTGAGCCGCAGCCTCACGTCTTTCGGACTTCCGACAGAGGAGTAACCTGGACTGACATAAGCAATAACCTTCCTGACGCACCGGTTAATGCAATCGCAATAGACAACATTAACAGCAACATCATCTATATTGGTAATGATGTTGGGGTTTTCTACACCACAGATACTGGCGAAACATGGCAGGCACTGGGCACTGGAATACCAATTGTACCAATAAACGACATGAAAATTCATCCGACATCCAATTACCTTGTTGCGGGAACACATGCACGCGGTATGTATACACTTGATATTTCCATCCTTACCGGAATTGAAAAAAGCACTGAACTACCGTCTGAGCTTTCACTTTATCAAAACTACCCAAATCCTTTTAATCCTTCGTCAAAGATTAAGTATCAGATCCCGAGCGGAGTCGAGGGATCATTAGTAAAGCTACAAGTTTTTGATGCCTTGGGGCGTGAAGTCAAAACGCTGGTAAATGAAAGACAATCGTCCGGAACATATGAAGTCGAGTTCAATGGAAAGAATCTCGCAAGTGGAATTTATTTTTATTCCTTATCGGTAGGAAGCTCGAATGAAATTAAAAAGATGGTTTTAATGAAATAAAAAAAGGCGGGTTTAAAACCCGCCCCAACTATTTATAAATAAGTTTTTAATTAAGAATTCAAAACCAAGCACCTGCCCGTCCGGCAGGCGGGTTCAAAATTGCTCTTCACTCTCCCCATTCTAAAATCTCGAGCATAACATTCGCAATACCGTCCTGCACCATATCCAACTCAACAGCTGTGCCATATGACAGGTCAATTATTCTGTCGGGACGATAGGGCATATGATCATTAACTCTTATTATTATGCTCCGGTCATTTTTCAAATTGGTTACACGAAGAATTGTATTTGCAGGAAAAGTAGGTGATGCCGCGGTTAGACCAAACATGTCATAAATTTCCCCGTTAGAGGTTAATCTGCCATGAAACTTGTCCGCGTAATAAGAAGCGACACCGGTTACGGTATCCACAGGCAAAGAGTCTTCATACAAATTGTAATTGATTTGAGGTGGTGCTTTTCCCTCCCTCGGGTTGTTTGTAAATCTTGGAGAAGAGCCACATCCTGACAGTATTACGACTAGCAGAGCAAAAAAAATTATCTTCATTTTCACATTGTCTTTTCGTTTATAGGACAATATAATATGCATTTTTAATAACTGCCAATCGAATGTACCTAATAAAAACCTCTAGTATCTGTATCCAAAAGATAATACATAATCCCTGTTAAGTTGAATATTGCCCGCAACTTTGGAATATGAACCAAAGATTCCTCTTCCACCTTCAATATTGGAGAATTCAGGCTGCGAAACACTAATGGAGTAATTGTCATTAATAAAATTTTCAGCGGAATAAAATGCCGCAAGATCATCATTTAAGACCAGCAAACTCAATTTAGCCTGAACAACTCTGTAGTTCTGCTTAAAAGGATCATTGCCAGAAATTTTTCTCATAGCAATTCCCAATACGTCTCTGTCATAAGAAAAATCAATTAACCGATAAACATCCGGATAAACAGGCTTAAGAGCACCATTGCTCTCAACATAATTAACCGGAACTTCAGTGAAAAAGAAATTCCCGGAACTTATAGGGTATTCATAAGTAAGTTCAAGTTTCGGCACAAAATAATCACCCTTAAATTGATCGTAGACCCTGAACTCAATTTCCTTCTCTGTTGTATCAACGGGCGGTATTGCTCTGCGGAATATCGGCAAATATGATAAAGTATGGCTGATGGCAACCAGGTTAGCGGTTAGTCTTTTTCCATCTGGCATATTGGCTGATATCATTATATTTCTATTGCTCAAAGGCTTATAATTATCCAGATAATAATATGTTATCGGATAGCCCGTATTGAACCCAATAAGACTATCAATCTGCGCTTCCTGAAACAAATAAATATCACCGTCTTCATAAATAGTGATCGTTGCTCCACTAACGAATGGATTCTCAGTATAGGAATCAATGTCATACCCCTCAATGTCAAAGGATTTTGAAAGATAAGCCACCTGATAAGATGTATCGTGACTGAGGATACAATTAAGCACGTACTGGCTTTCAAATTCTTCCTTTATTTCCACCTCTTCACTGCACGAAGTCAATAAAGCCAGAGTAAAAATCAATGCAGATATAGTAATTTTTATGTTTTTCATAGTTCCATCTTTATCGTGGCTGTTGGTAAAAATGGGAGCATATTAACACGCTCACCCGTATCTCTGTCAACATAAAATAAATTTGCCCGATCATAGACATTTATAAGATTCAGATCAACCAGGAACTTTGTTGGTCCAATTGAAAAAGATTTAGAAACATTAATGTCAAGTCTGTGATAGTCAGGCATACGACCCTTATTTCTTGACCCAAGAATCGTCTGAGGTGAAAATCCGTTTGAGAATACACCATCGGAGAAAAGATTACCGACCTGATATTTATAATAATATCCACCAATCTGGGTAAAGTTCAATCCCGAATTGTAATTCCATAAAATGCTGGCCGTCCATCCATCTCCAAAATCATAGCCGGAGATTATACTAATCTTGTGTCTCGAATCGTATCGGGGTTTGTAAGTATTGCCTAATACTGTTTTGAAAGCCCAACCAAGCGAGTAGTTACAGGTCAAACTAAATGGTCCGGTTAAATACTTGGCTGAAACTTCCCACCCGTAAGCAACAGAAGAGCCCTTTATCAACTCTTTTTGGCTGGCAAAAAATCTTTCTTCATTTATGATTGGAAGGTCGTGGATAACTTTATAGTAACCTTCCGTTTCAAATTTAATATTATCACTAACGTTCGCGCTAATTCCCGCCACGTATTGAATAGCAGTTGCAGGGTCAATGTATAAGGGAGTAATCGTCCATGGATCAAAAAGAGAGACAACTTCATCCTCATCAGTTATTGTAACAACCTCCTGAGTATATAATCCCCAGGCTCCATGCAGCGAAATGTCAGGCGTTGCCTGGTAAAGTATATTCAACCTTGGCTCAATTGAAATTTCGTCATGACCACCTCCAGCTAAACGAATCACATTCAACCTTGTTCCAAAATCAATCCCGAGATCATCAACCTGCATAAACTTGTACTTGCCGAAAATTGAAAGGTTGTTTCCTCTGGTACGCAGAACTGTTGTATCCTGCAAGGCTTTCTGAAGAGTTAAATCAGTATAAACTCCTTGTATCTGAAGTCCTGCTACAAGTTCGTTTCTGTTATTATATACATAGTGAAAATCTACTTTCCCGGTAATATCTTTAATACTGTTTCCCCTTGCACGGGAATTACTATTATTCGGAATAACCTCGCCATCTGCCATGCTTATATAGGCTATAAATTCAGCAAAGAATGGTGATTTGTCATCAATTTGAAAATAATTCACACCAAAAATGTTGTTTGACCAATTGAAATCCTCAAGTTCGGGATTGTTATGCTGAATGATATCTTTACTAAAAAATCCAAAAAAGTTAAAGGTGGAATTTTGCATAAATTTATCATTCGCGTATTCAACATTGAAAGAGAAATCGTAAAAATCTATTGGAATGTTCTGGCTGGAAAATTTACTTAAAATTTCATTTGAGTGAGACATCCTGCCATGAAGAACAAATGAACCGTAGGGCATTGGTCCTTCCACAAGAGCTTTTGCAGTTAAAAAACTTGCGGCAGTTGTTAAACCGTAGGATTTCTTATTTCCTTTCTTTGTTTTCATATCCAAAACAGAAGAGATTCTACCTGAGTATTCGGAGGTGAAACCACCCTTAAAGAATTCGACACTACTTAATATTTCAGGATCGAACACACTAAACATACCCAGTGCATGAAATGGATAATAGACAGGAATGCCATTTAACAAAATTAGGTTTTGGTCACTTGGGCTGCCTCTAACATAAAACTTTGCCGATGCATCACCAGCAGACTGAACGCCTGGCAACATGGTAAGTGAGCGCATCACGTCAGTTTCAACGCCTTTGGGCAGGGCTTCCAATGCTTTCATAGATATTTTTTCGAGACTTACCTCTGTTGTAGTCTCTCTGTGAAATCTTTTCTCTACTTTTTCAACAACGCCAATATTATAGCTTGAGGGGGCAAGCTCAACATCAATGTGAGTCAATTTCCCTTTTATTACAACCACATCATATGTTTTTGCATTATACCCAACATAAGAAATATAAACACTGTATCTTCCGGGTGGAACAGAAGCAATAATAAAATATCCTCTGTTATCGGTGCTGGCCCCAATGCCCAGCTCACTTAGTACCACATTTGCAAACGGCAAAGGTTCACCGCTGGTAGAATCTGCTATAAGGCCACGCAAACTTCCATTATCCTGAGCCCGTAGTTGCAGAACAAAACAAGTTGCTAAAATCCAAACCAGTAAAAAACGCCTGGTCACGCCTGAATAATTCATTTCCCTCCCCCAGTTCAAAAGCAGTGGTGATGGTAATCAAAAAACCGGAGGCTTAAGATAATCCAATATCACTAAAATGCAACACCATAAATTACACATTGCTAATGTTCGTAAGTGTAAAGATATCCGAATCCTTCAACAAATTCTCTTTCAAATTCCAATTCAAACCCATATTTGATGAAAGACCCTAAAATGCCAAGACCACCATTAATATTTGAATACTCCGGTTCAATAAGTGCCACAGAATAACTGTCACTAAAGGTTTTAGCAGCCGCATAAAAAGTAGCCAATTCATTATCCGTTAGCAGTACAGAATAATAAGCGCCATGAATTACGAAATTTGAATCTGGTATACCAGTCTCACGTATACTTTCAAGTGCATACTCAACTGAATTCATGGAAAACATTAAATTATCACCAATCATTAACCCAGGATAGACAGGATTGTCATTCTCTATAAATTGCGGAACAATAACTTCTTTGGGTATTAATTCATCTCCCACAATTTGAGAGTAACTTATGGTAAACTTAGGAACATAATATACATTGGAAGAAAAATCCCCCCACTTAAAAAACAAAAAACTCTGGGTGGGATTTTCAGAGGGAATTTGATGATCACTTCTGTAAAAACTCCCGGCTGTTAGTTTAACGGGAAAAGTCGTTGAAGAAGAAGTTAGTATAGTTCCATCCGGCAGCTCAACTTCAATATTGACTTCTTTGTTAGCTGAAGGACGAAAATTATCCAAATAGTAAAAATGTTTCTCCCCGGTATATCTATCATCACTTCCGTTAACAATTGTAGAGTCTTTAAATTCGTATAAAGCACCATCATATATCAACCGTATTCTTGCGTTGGCAATAGAGGGATCAATTGGGTTTGAATAAGGATCGAACCCGGCAACATCATAACTTCTACTTATAAAGGCAGTCTGATAATCAGAGTTTCCATCCAGCACACAACTAAAGATGTAGGTGTCGTACAGTTCTCCTTTTGGAAAAACCTCCTCTTCACAAGACGAAAAGAGCAGAACAAAAGATATTGCAATTAAAACCATATTTATATTTTTCATAACTCCACCTTCACTGTAGCTGTTGGTAAAAACGGTAACATGTTAACTCTTTCCCCCGACTCACGTTTAAAGTAAAAAACGTTTGTTCTATCGTAGACATTAACAACACTTACATCAAAAGTAAAAACAGTGCCGCCCCACATAAACCTTTTAGACAAACTCAGATCTAACCTGTGATAGTCCGGCATTCTCTTCGCATTTCTCTCTCCCAATAGTGTAACGGCATAAAATGAATCCAATATATTCCCAGTGTTGTAAAGATCATCGATGCGAAGCTTGTCATAATATCCTGCCAGCTGTGTGAAAGGGAAACCCGAATTATAAATCCAGACGGCTCCAAGAATCCATCCCAGGCCTAGCTCGTACTGAGCTACAAAACTAACTTTATGTCTGGTATCATATCTTGGATAAAACTCTTCTCCCTTTATGGTTTTTTTTGCCCACCCAAGTGAATAGCTGGAATTCAGACTAAAAGGATACTCTTTGTAATCAACCGAGGCTTCAAAACCATAAGATTCCCCCTCGCCCGAGACTAACATTCTCTCAATAGGGAAATATCTTTCTTCATTTACCGAGGGTAAATTATACAGTTTTTTGTAGTACCCCTCCATCTCTATCTTTATGTTATCTGATGGTCTTATCTCTATGCCTCCCACAAAATGTTGCGCATGAGCAGGCTCAAGATAGGAAGGCGTAATTGTCCAGGGATCAAAAAGTGAAATCACTTCGTTTTCGTCGGTGATTGTTACTAAATCCTGCTGATACAAACCCCATGCGGCTTTAAGTGACATCCAATCAAACATAGCATAGGTCATGTTAATCCTGGGCTCAAGAAATTTCGTGTCAGATCCACCACCGGCAAGACGTGTTAAATTCACCCGCAGTCCTAAGTCGGCACCAAATCTTTCATGCCTTAACAACCTGTATCTTACGTATGCGCTGAAACTCGTACCAACTTCACTAAGGTCAGCCAAATCGTCCAGCGATTTTCTAATGGTTAACTGAGAGTTAACCTCTTGTACTTTTAGTCCTGCAACAAGTTCGTCTTTACTATCATAGACGTAGTGAAAATCTGCGGAAGCTGTAGCATCGGTAATCTTATTCTTACGTTCTCGCGCACCGCTGGCATTTGGCAATACTTCACCCTCAGCTGTACTTATAAAAAAGTTAATTTCAGCAAAAAGTGGGCTGTCTTCGGCGAACTGGAAGTAATTTATGCCTAGAATACTATTAGACCAGTTGAAATCTTCTAAGTCTGGATTATTATTCTGAACTCTGTCTCCGCTTAAAAAACCATGTACCGTAAATTTAGCGTTCTTCATGAATTCATCGTTGGAGTAATTCAACTTTAATGACAAGTCATAGAAGTCAACCGGAATCTCTTTATCGATAAATTTTTTCAGAATTTCATCAGAGTAACTTTTACGTCCGGTAATGATAAAAGATCCATTAGGAATAGGACCTTCGACCATGGCTTTAGCTGTAATAAAGCTTGCGCCAACTTTTGCAGATAGTTTTTTACTGTTACCATCCTTGGTTATCAGTTTAAGAACGGAAGATAATCTACCACTGTATTCACTGGTGAATCCTCCTTTATAAAACTCAACATTATTTATCATATCCGGGTCAATTACACTAAACATGCCAAGAGCATGATAAGGATAATATACTGTCGCACTATTTAACAGTACAAGACTCTGGTCACTAGGGCTACCCCTTACATAAAATTTTGCAGAAATGTCACCACCGGATTGTACGCCGGGCAGTAGTTGCAATGACCTGAAGATATCTGTTTCCACTCCCTTGGGCAGTAATTCTAGCTCTTTGATATTGATAGTTTTAATGCTGATATCGGTTGAGTTAATATCTCCGAATTTTTGGGCAATCTTTTCAACAGCCTGCAGCTCAAAACTGGAAGGAGCCAGATTAATTTCGATGTCAAGAATTCTATTACGCGCTACAAAAAATTTAATTTCTTTTGTTTGATACCCTACATAAGAGAAGATAAAAGTATATGTTCTGTTTGCAGGAACAGAAGTAATTACAAAAAAACCTCTGTCGTTGGTTGAAGCGCCCGTGTTTAATTCTTTTATAAGGACATTACCAAATGCTAATGCCTCGCCATTTGTTGAATCTTTTACTACTCCCCTGACAGTTCCAATTTGCTGGGCCGAAAGTGAAGAGAAAAAGAGTAAAATTAACGAACATTCGATAAGTCTTTTATGCCAGTTAATGAACATCCTACCCCCCCTTGAATAATTCCATTGTATGGAAACGAACATAGAGAAAATATGACTTCCCTTCAATGTAAAATTTTCCCTCTACTTATTGATGAATTTAAAAATCATCATTATTCAAAAATATACTGTGATTAGAAGGTATATTTCCTTAGTTTTGTGCAATTTATTTCGAAAAACTCTCCTCCTCCAAAACTTTAAACACATAAAGTTATTTTAAAATGAAAGGGAAAGAGTATGCCCAATCCCCATCCTGCAAAAGCAGCACAGCTGATTCTTGAAAACGGTACAATTTTTAAAGGAAAAATATTCGGGAGCGACAAACCTGTATCCGGTGAAGTTGTTTTTAATACCGGAATGGTAGGTTATCCCGAAACTCTTACAGATCCTTCTTATAAGGGTCAGATATTAACATTCACGTACCCAATGATCGGTAATTATGGTGTTCCCTCCTTTTATGAGGACAATAAACTAAAGGAGCATTTCGAATCAGACAAAATCCAGGTTAATGCGCTAATTGTCTCAGAGTACTCCGAAACATTCAGTCATTGGAATGGGGCACAAAGCCTTGATTCGTGGCTTAAAAATAATTCTGTTCCCGGATTGTATGGAGTTGACACAAGAAGGTTAACAAAAGTCCTCCGCGAGAATGGAACAATGTTAGGGCGGATAACAACCGAAAATGGAAAAAATGAGTTTTATAACCCACACGAGTTTGATCTGATAAAGGAAGTGACGACAACAGAAGTTAAGATATTTGGTCGCGGCAAGAAAAAAATAGTAGTACTTGACTGTGGCTGTAAAAACCGGATTGTTCATTATTTGCTCAAGAGGCTTGTATCTATAAAACTTGTTCCGTACGATTATGATCTCTCAAATGAAGATTACGATGCTTTAGTAATTTCGAACGGGCCGGGAAACCCTGAAGTATATACCGGGCTGATTGATACAGTTAAAAAGGCATTTGTTAAGAATAAACCAATTTTGGGGATATGCATGGGGCATCAGATAATTGCGCATGCTGCTGGAGCAAAAACTTACCGCCTTAAATATGGGCATCGAAGTCAAAATCAACCCGTAATTAATGAAGAGAACAAAAAATGCTACATTACTTCACAAAATCATGGATACGCCCTGGATGTTAAATCTCTTCCATCAAACTGGAAGCCATGGTTTACTAATCTGAATGACGGCACAAATGAAGGCATCAAACATAAATCGAAGCCTTTTATGAGTGTTCAATTTCATCCCGAGGCGGCTCCGGGACCTGTAGAAACAGCATACATTTTTGATGAATTTGTGAGGATGATAAAGTGAAATTAAAATATAAAAAGATATTGATACTTGGAAGTTCGGCCCTTAAAATTGGTGAGGCTGGAGAATTTGATTATTCCGGAAGTCAGGCAATAAAAGCACTTAAAGAAGAGGGAATAAAAACTGTTCTGATTAACCCCAACATTGCAACAATTCAAACATCTGATTATCTGGCAGACAGAGTTTACCTTTTGCCGGTTACGCCTGAATTTGCTACCAAAGTTATCCAAAGAGAACGACCTGATGGTATTTTACTTAGTTTTGGGGGGCAGACTGCTCTTAATTGCGGACTTGAGTTATTCGCTTCAGGAGTCCTGAAAAAATACAAGGTACAGGTGCTTGGCACACCAATAGAGGCTATTGAAAATACAGAAGACCGTCAGAAATTCACCAGCAAGTTGAGCGAGATTAAAGTCAAATTCCCGCAGAGCAAAGCTGTCAATTCAGTCGAAGAAGCACTGAAATATGCCGAAATAATTGGTTTCCCCATTATTATCAGAATTGCTTATGCCCTTGGTGGTTTGGGCTCCGGCATATGCAGAAACAAGAGCGAAGTAAAAAAACTGGCCGCCAGGGCGCTTAATCACTCTTCCCAAATATTAGTAGAAGAATACCTTGAAGGCTGGAAAGAGATTGAATATGAAGTTGTACGGGATAGATACGATAACTGCATCACCGTTTGCAATATGGAAAACTTTGACCCCATGGGCATCCATACCGGCGAAAGTATCGTGGTTGCGCCGAGTCAGACCTTATCCAACGCAGAGTATCACAAGTTAAGAGAAGTTGCCATTAAAACAATCCGGCATCTGGGTATAGTAGGCGAGTGCAACATTCAGTATGCCTTCGATCCAAATTCAGAGGACTATCGGGTAATTGAGGTAAATGCCCGTCTTTCAAGAAGTTCAGCTCTTGCCTCCAAAGCTACAGGATATCCCCTTGCATTTGTTGCGGCAAAACTTTCAATAGGATACGGTTTGCATGAAATAGCGAACTCAATTACAAAAATTACTACTGCTTTTTTTGAACCGGCTCTCGACTATATAGTTGTAAAGATGCCCCGGTGGGATCTTAAAAAATTCAGGTTCGTTAAAAAAGAACTTGGCTCCTCTATGAAGTCTGTTGGCGAGGTAATGTCTATCGGCAGAAATTTCGAGGAGGCGTTTCAAAAGGCAATCAGAATGCTGGATATTGGTGTTGATGGTATTACGGCGAATAAGAATGAGAACGTATTTGAAGATCTTGAACTCGCTTTGCGCGAACCCACGGAAGAAAGAATTTTTGCCATTGTAAAGGCCCTGAAGCTTGGATATGCTATTGATTGGATTCATAGCGTAACACATATTAACAAGTGGTTTCTTAGCAAGATCAAAAATATTGTTGATCTTGAAAATGAATTGTCCAAGAATAGTGTCGCGAACCTCTCACCTGAATTGCTTCGCAAGGCGAAGGCCAACGGTTTTTCTGATTTGCAGCTATCAAGAATCCTTAAATCCACTTCTGAAACTGTTTACAAAAAGAGAAAAGAATTAAAAATTCAACCGACTATGCAGCAGATAGATACTTTGGCGGCGGAGTTCCCGGCAAAAACCAATTACATATACCTGACTTATCACTGTACGGAAGATGACGTCACTTTAAAGTATAAAAAACTAATTACTATTCTCGGATCAGGTCCATACAGAATTGGCAGTTCGGTTGAATTTGACTGGTGCTGCGTAACAACCGGAAAAACGCTTAAAGAGCTTGGGTATTCAACTGCAATGATTAACTGTAATCCTGAAACCGTAAGTACAGATTACGATGAGTTTGATATCCTTTTCTTCGAAGAACTCACTGCCGAAACCATTAGAGAAATACAAAACAAAATAAATTCCAAGGGAATAATTGTATCCATGGGTGGGCAAGTTCCTAATAATCTCTCTATTCCACTCCACGAAATGGGATATAAAATTCTTGGTACCACACCAAAATCAATAGATAACGCTGAGAATAGAAATAAGTTCTCCAGTTTGTTAGATAAACTAGAGATTGAACAACCTGCCTGGAGTATGCTTAATGCAGTTAAGGACGCCGTTGTATTTGCTAACAAGGTGGGTTACCCGGTTTTGGTGAGACCGTCATACGTTCTTAGCGGGGCTGCAATGGCAATTGCCATGAATGATACCGAATTGATTAAATATCTTCAAAAGGCCGCGGAAGTTTCTCCAGAATTTCCAACAGTTATAACTAAGTTCTTAATGAACGCAAAAGAATTGGAATTTGACGGAGTGGCGCAGAACGGCAAAATAGTTTGCTCAGCAATCTCCGAACATGTTGAAAACGCGGGGGTCCACTCCGGCGATTCTGTATTGGTTTTGCCTCCTCAGCGCACTTATCTGGAAACCATAAGACAGATTAAATCAATATCAAAAAAGATTGCCAAGGCTCTGCATATAAACGGACCTTTTAACATCCAATTTATTGCCAAGGACAATAAAGTTCAGGTAATTGAATGTAATTTGAGAGCATCAAGAAGCTTCCCTTTTATTTCAAAAACTTTGAAAAATAACTTTATCAGCCTTGCAACGGAAGTTATTGTTGGAAACAAAGTTGCTCCCCAGGAGGATTTAAGCCTGAATCTGGATTATGTAGGGGTTAAGGCGCCGCAATTTTCCTTTACACGCTTAGAAGGCGCTGATCCTACTACTGGTGTGGAAATGGCCTCAACCGGCGAAGTTGGCTGTCTGGGTAAGGACTTTGACGAGGCTTTTCTTAAAGCCCTTAACTCAGTGGGATTTACTTTTCCCATTAAATCCGTATTAATTTCTTCAGGAACAATTGAATCAAAAGCAGAACTATTAGATACTTGCAGACGTTTTATTAAATTAGATGTCAAACTTTATGCAACCAAGGGAACAGCAAAATTCCTTAAAACTCATGGAGTTCCTGTTGAAATATTGTTTTGGCCTTTAAAAGGCGGAAATCCAAATGCTGCTGAGTATATAAGGTCTGGTAAGATTGATTTGGTAATAAACTTGCCAAAAAATTATCAGGAGGAGGAATTAACCAACGATTACATGATAAGAAGAACAGCTGTTGATTACAAGGTTCCACTTATAACAAATCGTCAAATAGCTATGAGATTGGCAGAAGCCTTATCCAGCACGAATTACGATGATTTAGGAATTGTCAGTTGGAATGAGTATAATTAAAAACCAATGACTTGTTTGTTGCTTAAAATTGACTAGTATGTTTCAAATTAAAGTTTTATTTAACTGATGAAATTGCTATTTTTCTATAAAGTATAACATTCTCTCGTTCGATAATAATATTGATTCTTTTTAAGATAGGGGATACTCTAAAATGGCTGAAGAAGTAAAAAAACCGAGATTATTAATTGTAGAAGACGATTACGAAAACCAAAAATTTTTACAGATTTTTTTAAAAAGAAAATTTGATCTCGCTATTTGTGACTCATCTGAGACTTTCTATGCCAAATTGAATGAATCGAAATTCGATATTATTCTTATGGATATTTCGCTTCGTGGAAAGAAAGACGGATTGCAGCTTACTCGCGAAATAAGAGAAATGGACGAGTATAAAAACCTCCCGGTAGTTGGACTCTCTGCTCACGCGTTCCAGAGAGATAAGGATAACGCTTACAATGCAGGAGTTGATGTATTTATTACAAAACCAGTTCAAAACGATGTTTTAATGAATACACTCGTAAAAACTCTTGAAGAAAAAAGTGGTATAAAGGTAGAATAAACCTTACCTCAAAACTTCACGCAACAAATAATTCACTAGATGATATTTGTACTGTAACATCTAAAGCTATTAGTCCGTCTAATAATTTGATGTTTAGAACAAATTCTATTGGAGAATTACTATGTTTAGAAGATTCATTTCCACCTTTTTACTTTTAATTCTTGTGATGTCTACTCTTGCAGAGGCTCAAAACCGTGAAAAAAGACACAGACGTGATTGGGATGACTTTGATGATATTGCCTGGCTTGATATCGATCGTGACGCAACTCCATTTCTGGAATTTACCTTCGGTCAGCCTAAAATTGAAATAGATGGCTTTAGCGGAAAAATTGCAAATTCCGGTATGCTCGGGCTAAAACTTGGATATTCTTCCCGTTATGAATTCTGGGAAGATTACCTTTTAGAGAGAGAAGACAATTATCTTCTTGCTGAATATCTCTCCTCGAAAATTGCCTCGGATGATGCGCTGCCAACCGAATTTGACAATAACCTCTGGATATTTGGTCTTGGCAGAAGAGAAGGACTGGGATATGATCTTGATGATTTTGCTTTCATTCCATATACAGAAAGTAATCTCTTATGGGGACACCTGAAAACCGAAAACACTCCATCAGTACCAGTCACAACAGACACTCTCATTCAAAATAATTACAATAATGATGTAAATACAATTGCACTATATAATGAAGCTTTCAGATTCGGGACATCCAACACAGTGGGCATGAAACTGAACGTTGCTGATTTTGTTGATCTTACTGGTGGATATCAGTTTACGTCTGTAATGCCCCGCTACATGGTTTGGAAACAACTTGGTAGTTATGCCATTGAAACGGCAGGCCTCGCCCTGCTTGATTCTTTCATTGAGGAAATAACCGATTCCTCGCCTGCTGCAGGACCTGTAATGAATGCCCTTTTAAAAGGAGCGTATATGTATGCTTTTTATCGTTTGAAACAGGACAAAATGAGTTGGCCATTCGAATCAGCCGCTCCTCTTACATACGAGTCCTTTAATATTGGACTTACACTTACATTTTAATAAAATGGCTGCTGTTACTGGCAGCCATTCTTTTTTATATAAAAATTATTAGGTCAATTCGAAGAAGTGTGATTTCCAAGCATCTAATTCGACAAATAACCCACCCTCATTTAATTCTTTAGAATTTCGCATGTAGTTTTTACCGCTCAATAAATCTGAGAATAAAACCTCATCAGACTCAAATGGTTTTATAAACTCGACTTTACATTGACTTTTTTCACCAGAATAGTTTACGCAGATTAAAAACTGCTTACTATTATTAAATAAAATCCACGATAACATGTTTTGAAAAGAGTAATTCCCCTCCCACGCCATAACGGGTAATATTTGAAACCACTCCATCTTTTCAATTAGCTGTTTTTTAATTAACTTAAGAAGAGTAGAGTAGAATTGTTTCAACTCCACGTCGGCATCTTCTTTCGGTTCACGCCCAAGTTGAACTGGCAGCTTAATTCTTCGTCCATCAAACTGTCCTTCAAAATACAGCCTTGCTCCGGGCACAGTTCCAATAATTAGAGCAGCCGCCTTCGATCTTTCCCTTCCCAGAGAAATTACCGCTCTTTGTTCGTCGTGATTCTCAATAAATCGCAAAGACTTTTCCTGATAAGACGAGTCGGCTTTTAAGTGCTCCTGAATATGCATAACTTCTCCTGTCAGCAGTCTATCATACAGTCTCTTGTCGTAAGTAAAATCAAACCCCTCCTGTTGAAGCTGCCATTCAAGATTCCAGTATGCCTCTGCAATAAATATCATCTCAGGATACAAGCTCTTTGCAGAGCTGATTGCATTTCCCCAAAACTCTTCCGGACAATCTGCAATATTGTTAGTCTTAAGTGCCCCGCCCCAGGTATTATCAAAAACATCTTTCAGCATCAACATTGACATATCGCATCGCACTCCATCACATAATTCTGCAACTTTAATAAGTCTTTCTGTCATAAATCGGTGAGTCTCTTTGCTAAAATAGTTTAGCTGTGCCGTATCAGTCCAGGCATCAAAATAGGGGTCCTTACCATGAGCAAAAATGTAATTCCCGTTATGGGGGGATCTGAAAAACGTCTTCGGGTCAGAATGAACCAGGTCAATGTTGCCCTGAAGAAAAATTTCCGGATGACTTTGCAGCAGTTTTGATTCCGAACAAAAATGATTTGGGATAAAATCAAGGATGAGCCGCAAGCCCATATCATTCAACTTTTTTTTAAGTCTCTTAATTTCATTGTTCGAATTGGCCACCCATGAGTGAACCTGATAATCTTCAATAGCATAGGGCGACCCGGAGACATCATCATCTTTCCAATCATCCAGTGCGGACTTATATTCCGAAATTAAGTTTTCAGCAAAGCAATATTTGTTAATTGAAGTCTCGCTTGTATTCCAAACTCCCATCAACCAGATATGAGTCATCCCAAGTTCTTTTAGATTCTGCCAATATTCAGTCTTAACATGCAAAATGCCAGGCAGGTTTAATCTGCGCAATAGTATGCGCGCGTTGATTTCAAAAATATTTACTTTTTCATAAATCATTTCTATTCGGTAATTTTTTTCTTTTTAGCCTGTAATTCTTTAATGCTTTCCCATATTTCTCTTAAATCTGTATTCGTACTAGCATTATTTATTAATTCGTTTTTATCCTTAATTTCGCTATCGATCTTAAATAACTCATAATTTCGTACTAATTCAATAGCGTACTCAATAGAATCTTTTTTGATTCCTTCAAATTTTTTGCTGATACTATCCCCATCAATGGTTAATGAACGGAAGTATGTCTGTATTTCTTGCTCTTCAATTAAATCCAGCAGAAGAGCAGATTGATAAACTCCTTTCTTAAAAGCTTCGAAAAAGACAAGCGCAACAGACTTAAGCTTTTCGTTAATCATATCATTCGGATGTATATGGTCAAAAATATAACCAACAATCTTCTTGTCGTCACTTAGCAGAAGTCTTACTATATCAAGCTCGAATCTTTTTCCCCTGTTAAGATTATTACTTTTTTCCGGACTTATTTTTATGCCTTCTTTATCAGGTTGAATTTGAGGCTGAGGCATTGATGTTGTTCGATTACCTGACAAATGTTTTTCCAATTCTTTTTCAAGCAGCATCTCCCTTAAATTAAATTTCCGGGAAATATCCTTCAGGAGCATTGTTCTTTTTAATTCATCAGATATAAGAGCTATTGTTTTTACAAGCTCTCTGATAGCCTGTGATTGCTTATCCGGATCACTCAACATTCCCTTTTTCTCAAACTGCAAAGTCTGATATTCCATAAAATTAATTGAGTTATTTACAAGCCTGTCAAAATCATCTTTTGTATTATTATTAATATATGAATCAGGATCTTCACCCTCGGGCAGCGATAGCACCTTTACTTCAAAATCATGTTTTAATAATCCCTCAATACTTCTCAAAGCTGCGCTCTGTCCGGCGGCATCCGCGTCAAACAAAATGATAATGTTTTTGGTAAAGCGGGAAAGCAGTTGAACCTGCTCTTCAGTTAAGGCGGTACCTGAGGAAGCAACCACATTCTTCACTCCGTTTTGGTAGAGAGAAATAAGATCCATATAGCCTTCAACCAAAATAGCCTTATCCAATCTTCTTATTTCGTCCTTAGAATGATATAGCCCGTAAAGAGTTTTTCTTTTCTGGTAAACAACCGATTCCGGAGAATTTAGATACTTTGCCGTTTTTTGGTCTTTTTGCAATACTCTGCCGCCAAAACCAATAACACGTCCATTGGGCGAAAAAATTGGAAAAATGACACGATCACGAAACTTATCATAGTAACTTCCGCCATCTTTGGCATCAAGAAGCCCAAGTTCTTTCGCCTTGGCTAAATCAGCTTTGTTTTCTCGGGCATAATTAAAAAACCCGTCCCATTTATCTGGCGCATATCCAACGCCAAAATTTCGCTGTGTTTGAACTTTAATTTTTCTGTTTTCAAGATATTTACGGGCAAAACTCCCCTCCTCCCCCTTCAATAGGTTGTTTGAGAAAAATCTGGCGGCAAGAACGTTAATATCATATAGTTGTTCAATTTCATCGTTTACTTCCTGAGAAAAGCCTTTGTCGTAATCAATCTTTATTCCTATGTGATCCGCCACCTCTTCAACTGCTTCCACAAATGAGATGTTTTTGTAATCCATTAGGAATTTATAGACGTTACCGCCGGCATGGCAACCAAAACAATGGAAGATACTTTTTTCATCGCTTACCGTAAAAGAGGGGGTTTTTTCAGAGTGGAATGGACAAATCCCTATATAGTTTCTACCTCTTTTTCGAAGAGGCAGATATCCTGAAATAACATCAACTATACTTGACGAATTTCGGATCTCTTCTATTTTATCTTCAGGAATTCTCATACACAAAACATAATTATAGGATTGAGCAAAAGCAAAAGAAGAGTTTCGAAAACTGAGCCATCTGAGGATATACGACATAACTTTTTTTGTTCTTAAGGAATTCACTACATTTGGATAATGTCATTTTGATTAAATGGAACAACAAATTAATGTATAGAAGTATTCTGCTTTTTCTTCCGGCAAAAAATTTTAATGAGCACGAGTTTACAGTTGTCAAAAAGGCACTGGAAGTTCAGGGCATGAATATATTTATCGCTTCGGATACTCCCGGGGTTTGTGTAGGTAATAATGGTTTACGAGTAAAAGCTGACGTATCGTTAATTAACGGAAGAGCCTCGAACTTTAAGGCTTTAATTCTGATTGGTGGTGATGGAGCAAGAAATTATTGGGAAAATGCCTCTGTACATAAACTACTTAAAGATTTTCACCTTGGAAATAAATTAATTGGCGCCATTTGCAGCGCACCTGTTACGCTGGCAAAAGCAGGACTGCTGAATGGTAAAGAAGGAACCTGTTTTATTGATGATAAAAAAGCTTTTTTAAAGTCGGGGGCTCTTTTCCTTGAGACGCCTGTTGTTGTTAGCGACAACATAATAACTGCTCAAAATCCTATGGCCGCCTCAGAGTTTGTTCAAACCATTCTGGACCACATAAAAAATTAGTTTTATAAAATTATTGATTGGCTCATAATCATGCAAGATTTTAACAAGTATAAGTATTGTGAAAGTCTTACCTCATACAAGCGTTTTAAAACCCGCGTCGTTAAGATCGGGGACCTTCCTATAGGAGGAGATTTCCCAATAAGAATACAGTCCATGACAACAACAAACACCATGGATACATTAACCACAGTTGAACAAACTATCCGGATGTATGAAGCCGGCTGCGAATATGTAAGAATAACAGCTCCCAGCTTAAATGAAGCTAAAAACCTCCAGAACATTAAGGATGAACTCGTAAAACGGGGTTATAATATTCCTCTGATTGCCGATATTCATTTTACACCTAATGCAGCGGAAGTGGCAGCCGGAATAGTGGAAAAGGTACGGGTAAATCCTGGCAATTATGTTGATAAAAAGAAATTTCAACAAATTGAATATACCGATAAAGAGTACGATGAGGAAATACAACGCATTAAAGAAAGGTTCACTCCTCTTGTTAAAATATGCAAAGAACATGGAACAGCCTTGCGTATTGGAACCAACCATGGCTCTCTGTCGGATCGCATTATGAGCCGATATGGTGATACTCCTCTGGGTATGGTCGAGTCGGCGCTTGAATTTGTAAGAATTTGCCAGGCTGAAAATTTTCACGAGATTGTGCTTTCCATGAAGGCAAGCAACGTTAAAATTATGGTTCAGGCTTATCGTTTACTAGTTAACAAAATGATTGACGAAGGGATGGACTACCCCCTTCACCTCGGCGTAACCGAGGCAGGAGACGGCGAAGACGGCAGAATTAAATCGGCAGTTGGAATAGGTGCTTTATTAGAAGATGGTATTGGTGACACCGTAAGAGTTTCGCTAACTGAAGAACCGGAAAATGAAGTGCCGGTTGCTATTGAGTTAGTCAGTAGATACAAAAAACGTGAAACCCATGAACGGATACCTGAAATTAATGAGCTTCCCTATAATCCCTTTGAGTACTTAAAACGCTCCTCCGTTTCAGTCGGTAATATTGGTGGAAGCAATGTACCGGTAGTGATTTCCGATTTTAGTAGTATTGAGAAAACAACTTTAACGTCGCTTAAAGAAATCGGGTATGAGTATAATGAAGAGTTGGACAAATGGAAAATAGCTGATATCTCTGCCGACTTTATTTATCTCGGCAAAAATGAACCTGGAATCGATTTTCCGCAAAATCTTAAATTTATAATTGATTCTGAAAAGTGGAATAAGGCTTCAACTCCTTATAATCACTTCCCGCTTTTCTCCTTTGAGAGCTATTTAAGCAGTGTAGAGAAATCAGAAGAAATGAATTTTGTATCTGCCACACTTAACGAAATATTGATGAATGATCTTTCTTTTCTAAAAGAAGATAGCCCTGTTGTTCTCTTGCTGGAAACAGAAAACCAGCATAGTGCCGCTGAATTGCGAAGAGCCTTTATCGAATTATCAGTAAAGTCAGTGCATAACCCTGTTGTTATCAGACACCAATACAAGAATATCACTGAGGTCCAGTTTACTTTATTTGCCTCAACTGATGTTGGTTCACTATTCGTGGATGGTTTTGGTGATGGTGTTTGGTTGTCGGCACCTGATGCTAATAACAGTAAAATAATAAATACTTCGTTCGGGATTTTGCAGGCAACGAGGACAAGAATTTCAAAAACGGAATATATTGCCTGCCCTTCATGCGGAAGAACCCTCTTCGACCTGGTTGAAGTAACAAATAATATAAGACAGAGAACCGGGCACCTAAAAGGGGTAAAAATTGGGATTATGGGCTGTATTGTGAATGGGCCGGGTGAAATGGCAGACGCTGACTATGGTTATGTCGGCTCCGGAGTAGGTAAAATAACATTATATAGAGGACAAAATGTTGTAAAAAGAAACGTTTCTTCAGAAAATGCTGTTAATGAATTAGTGAACATAATAAAAGATGATGGCAACTGGATTGAAAAGGATTGACTTAAAGTTTTCCTCATCTTGAGTTTATACTTTAAAATGGCTATTTTTGCATACAAAATAAAAGCAGGCATGAAAATTTTACAAACTGTTAGAATAAAAAGACCACGAAGTTATTATAAAATTTGAGAGTTATTAAAAATGCACTTCCCAATCCGAGAAGTGCATTTTTTTTATGAAATGGAAACAGGCGAAATCATAAAATATCTGGAAGAATGGGCGCCACCCGGGGCAGCGTGGAATGGCGATAATGTCGGTCTTCAAATCGGCTCGAGACGATCCAAAACAAAGGCAATTTTTATCTGTCTCGAGCTAAATAAAAAAACTTTAGAGGAAGCCATACAAAAAAATTGTAATTTCATTTTTACTCATCACCCATTCATCTTCAAACCACTTAAAAAGATCGAACTCTCTACAGATAACCAAACCGCACTGATCGAAGATATTATTAAAAACGATATTTGTTTGTACTCAGCTCACACTAACCTGGATTTTACAAAAGACGGAGTGAACTACGAACTTGCCAAGATTCTGGGATTGAAGAATGTTGATTTTCTTGATCACCAGAAAGGGAATCAGGTGAAGTTGGTTGTGTTCGTCCCAAACTCGCATTTAACTCTTGTTTCAGAAGCTGTCTTTTCTGCTGGCGGTGGTATTATTGGGGAATATAATAAATGCAGCTATTCGCTTGATGGGCAGGGAACGTTTGAGGGTTCGGAAAACTCTTTTCCTGCAATTGGACAAAAACAAAAATTTGAAAAAATTGAAGAAATCAGGCTGGAAGTTTTAGTAAACAACTGGCAGCTGCAAAAAGTTATTACAGCTATTATAAAAGCACATCCTTACGAGGAGCCTGCTTTTGATATATATCCTTTACAAAACAGAAACGTTAATTATGGAAGCGGAGCAATCGGAGAACTTGAAAAAGCCCTTTCTATAAATGATTTTCTCGCTCTGGTAAATAAAAATCTTAAAACTGAACAGGTACGTTATTGTAAGGGGAAGAAGCAAAAAGTGAAAAGAATTGCCGTCAGCGGTGGCAGCATATCCGATTCCTTACAAGCAGCGTTAAAAGTTGGCGCTGACGCATTAGTAACAGCTGATGTTAAATATCATACTTTCCAGGAAGCTGAGAATCAGATACTACTTGTTGATGCCGGACATTACGAAACTGAAATACATTCATTAAAGGCTGTAAAAGAAAAAATTACAAAATTTATGCGTTCGCAAAATGTTATTCTTCCCGTACATATTGCTGCTGCATCTACGAACCCCACAAGAATTTATAAACATTAAGGAGTAATAAATTGGTAAATAGGTTATCTGCTCTTTTTGAGCTACAATTACTCGATGATTCATTGGACGAACTTGAAGAGTTAAGGGGTGATCTTCCCTTGGCGGTAAATGAGTTAAAAAGTCAGATTGATACGTTCAATAGTCAAGTTGAAACTAAAGAAGAAGACAAAAAAGCTTCACAGAAAAAACGACAGACAAATGAAGCTGAAATTGAGAAATTAAATGACAGCCTCACAAAATTTAAGGCTCAACTCTATCAGGTAAGAAACAATAAAGAGTATGATGCCCTTACAAAAGAAATTGATCATTCTGAAGAAAGAATTAAAACACTTGAGAATGAAAGTCTGGCACTGGAAGATCTTGTCGAAAAACTAAAGATGGATATTGAAGAAATTTCACCTCAACTTGAAAAGTTTAGCGCTGAGCTTAAAGAAAAAGAAGCTGAACTTAAAAAGATTGTAAAAGCGAATGAGCGTGAAGAGGTAAAAATTCAGGAAAAAAGAGAAGCACTTGCTGCAAAGGTGCGCAAATCTGATTATAACACATACATGAGAATCAGAAAAGCCCTGGGTGGACAAGCTGTAGCAACAATAAACAGATCTGCCTGCACTGGCTGCCATAGCGTTGTTCCCCCTCAGAGACAGTTGGAAGTTAAGCATAACCAGAGAATTTATTCTTGCGAATCTTGCGGAAGACTATTGGTTTCTCCAAATATCGCTGATGGATTAAGTGAAAAGTAATCTTACTACTTAAAATACTGGGAATTAATTTCCCAGTATTTCATCTAGCGCAGATTTAATGTCCTTAACAGGAAAGACTTTTAAGGTGGATGTGGATTTTATTGTTTTTGCAATTGAGGCTGGAACAAAAATCTTATTAAATCCTAACTTGTTCGCTTCCTGAATCCTTTTTTCTATATGTCCGACACTTCTTATTTCTCCTCCTAACCCAACTTCGCCCAAGACAACAATATCCCTGCTAATTGGTTTTTCAAGGGCACTGGAGGCAATAGCAGCACATACTGCAAGGTCTACAGCAGGCTCTTCGATTTTAATACCGCCAGCCATATTTAGAAAGACATTCTGAACTGACAATCTCATTCCGCAGCGTTTTTCGAGAACCGCAAGCAGGATGGATAATCGCCTGTAATCAAACCCGGTAGCAACACGCTGCGGGTTACCATAATTAGAAGGAGTAACGAGTGATTGTACCTCTAATAAGATTGGTCGGGTACCTTCAATACTTGCAGTTACAACTGAACCTGAATCAACATTAGATCTTTCCCCGATAAAAATCTCACTGGGATTCTTTACTTCACTTAATCCCGTATCGTGCATCTCGAAGATGCCCAACTCATTAGTACTTCCAAATCTATTCTTTTGCGCTCTTAGTATTCTATATGAATGATTCTTTTCCCCTTCAAACTGTAAGACAGTATCAACAATATGTTCTAATATTTTTGGGCCGGCTATAAAGCCCTCTTTTGTTACATGCCCAATTAAAATTACAGCATGATGACCTCTTTTTGCATCCTGCATTAAATCAGCTGTGCATTCTCTTATTTGTGTTACCGTGCCCGGCGCGTTTTCAAAATTAGGATTATAAACAGTTTGGATGGAATCAATTATAACCACATCCGGATTTGTACTGCTTATGGCTTCCTTGATTAATCCCAGGTCCGTTTCAGTAACCACGAATAAATTCTCGTAATTCACTTTTAATCGTTTTGCGCGTAATTTTAACTGCCTCAAAGACTCCTCGCCGGAAACATACAATACCTTGCCGCGCATGTTGGATGCTGCCTGCATAACCAGCGTAGACTTACCAATTCCAGGATCGCCACCTATCAGGACAATGGATCCCGGCATTAATCCTCCTCCAAGAACCCGATCAAACTCTTCTATATTAGAACATATTCTCTCTTCATCCTCAATAATACTATCCTTACTTAGCTGATGAACCTCAACCTTGCCAAGTGGTGTTTTGGAATATTTTCGTTCCTCAACAATTTCTTCAGTAAACGACTGCCATTCCTCGCAGGATGGACATTTTCCAAGCCACTTTAATGCCTCGTATCCGCAATTTGAGCATACGTATTTGGTCTTTTTCTTCATTTCAAAACTTCTGTCCGTTTAATGAAATTTTCAATAACAGCATCTCGGCTGTTTAACATTTCCTTATATGTCCCGGTGAAGTGTATTATTCCCTTATCCATCATTGCAATTCTGTTTGCCGCATTCTTTACACTAAACATGTCGTGGGTTACAACGATTGATGTTACACTCAACTTGCTTGCTAAATCCTTAATTAGCTCGTCAATGGCATCGGAAGCAATTGGATCCAGACCCGTGGTTGGTTCATCGTAAAGAATGTAATCAGGGTTAGTTGCTAGCGCCCGCGCAAGCCCCACTCTTTTTTTCATACCTCCTGAGAGCTCTGCTGGTTTTAGCTTCTGTATTCCGGTCATACCTACCAGTTCAAGTTTTTCCTCCACTAAATGGTCAAGTTCAGAAGCACTAAATGTGGTTCCATTTTCCACCAAAGGTAGTTTAATGTTTTCTTCAACTGTCATCGAATCAAAAAGAGCAGCTCCCTGAAAAAGAAACCCAAATCGCTGTCTCATCTTGTAAAGTTCTTTCCTGGGTAAATCAGAAACCACCTTCCCCTCGAATCTGACTTGTCCGGAATCGGGTTGCAGTAAACCAACTATATGCTTTAGCAGCACACTTTTTCCGCAGCCTGATCTGCCAATAATGGCAAGAGTCTCCCCCTCTTCGATTCTTAGATTTATTCCCCGGAGGACTTCGTTGTTACTAAAACTTTTCTTTAAATCTGTTATTTCAATCATAGTCTTGATAGTATATTTTGTAAAAACAATATAAGAAAGAATAAATTTTGTTTCTCCTCTAACATCGCAACTTTGTCTGTACTATAATCAATTCGAATAAAAAAAAGGGCTTTACATTTCTGCAAAACCCTTTTTTCAAAAAGCAGTATGTATTACTATGGGTTTAGCCCAGTATGGCAGTCAACGCATAACATCTCTTTCCATTCTTCATCAATGTCAGTTGGATGCTTAAATTCCAGTGCCTCGCTAAGTGTTGAAACCTCCAGAGCGTCAGGACTTCCTTGTGTTACTATGGAATGGCATAGATTACAATCTTTTGGAATAACTTCATCATTTTCAGTTACATGAATATCATTATGGCACCTAAAACAACCAAAAAATTCAAGATGTCCGATATTGTTTGGATATGCATCCCATCTAACTTTCATCTCAGGGAATATATTGTTTCCATAGTGTTTTTGTAATCCGGCAATGGCTTTATCAATTAGCTCTGGTTTAATATTGTCATAATCCTCATAATGCGCCCGAATTTCAGAATCGATATACTGCATAGCTTCTTCCATTGTTTCCATCTCTGCACTGCATATATCCATAGCAAGTGATTTTATGCCAGGAAGTTCAGCGGGTATGTCGCCTGCAGTCATGGCGTTATTAACAAAAAAGGCAGGTGGTTTGTAGCTGTGAGAGGGCCTGTTGTGGCAATCCATACAATCCATAGTAAATGTTTCGAGTGAATCGAACATTACCTCTTCAAACATGTTTTCTTCATCAATGTAAACCTTTTCTTCACCCGTTTCCTTATTTGTATATTTTACCCAGGGAAGGGATTGTCTTTTATCATCTGTGGCTATGTATTCTATTTTAACATTTGGATTAATATGCCAATGTATGCCTTCCTGAAACCCCAAGGCGGAGTGCTCGGCACCAATTTTCATAACCATATCAATTTTCCATTCGGTGTTTTCTTCATCACTCAAAAAATGTTTTACCTGTTTTAGTTTTCGTGAATAAAACTTTTCAGGCCAGTGGCATTTTTCGCATGTTTCTCTCGCCGGTCTAAGGTTATGAACAGGCGTTGGAATAGGTTTAGGGTAAATTCCCATAGTTACAGCATAAACCTGATATAGTCCTGAAATTTTCGATCTTACATACCAGTCTGCGCCGGTGCCAACATGGCATTCAACACATGCAACCCGGGCATGTGAAGAAACCTGATAGGCCGCGAATTCAGGGTACATTACTTCATGACACAGCGTTCCGCAGAATTCGACAGATTCAGTAAAATGGAATGCTTCATAACTACCAATAGCACTTAGAAAAAGAAAGATAGTTGAACCAATTGCAAAAATTGTAAAAGCATTTCTTTGCGTTTTCTGATTCAAATCAACTATTGGCCACTCGGGAGTTTTCCTTTCAAGTCCACGCTTTGCTTTTTTTGAAGCGAAATACATTCCGATGGGAATTAGAAACAACCCAATGACAAGAAACCCTGGCAGAACAATATATATCACCAAACCCAGATACGAACCACCCTGATCGAAGGCAACGGATATTGAAAAGAGAAAAGCAATCATAAACAAACTTATCATGGCAATTACGCCGCCAATGAGCGAAATCCAATTATATACGGATTTTGGTAGCTTCATTTTCATACCATCTCCTGATATTACGAAGTTTTCAATAAATGAGTATTTGGACGATAATATAGAAATGTTTTAGCTGTGTAAAAAGTTTAATTTCTGGAATTTTTTATTTATGCAGACCGGGGCCATATTACTTTTCACCCCGGTTATATTTTGATTAGTCTTCTTCTTGTTCTTGAGGTAATTTCTCTTTAATTATCACTCGCTTTTTAGAAACACCTCCTTTACAACAGCATTTCGATTTTTCTCTTACAACTCGTTTACCCTTGCCAGGGGTTTTTTGAAAAAACTTGTGAATATTAATATTCCCATCAAGTTTTTCGATTTCGGTTAACTTTTCCATATCCACTAAATATTTTTCAGCATCTTCCCCTTCAAGAACCTCCGTGGATTCCTCTCCGTTTTCAGTCTTCTTAATGGTAATCTTCATCACTCCATTCTCATCCTCAATGGTTACCTTTTCCTCTATACGATTTTCATCCAAATCGTCCTCACTTAAAAAAACCATCTCTGCATCACCATCAGATTTGAATATTTCAATTTGTACTCCATCCTCGTTATTAAAAACAAAGTCATCATCTGTAAGAATATCAACATCTTTAATTGAATGCCCCAGCAGAGAAAGCATCCTTAATTGTTTCAGGAATGATTCAGCCTCTTTCCCCTCAAAAGTAATCTCTTCCCCATCAACAGTAAGAACTACAGATTTAGCCTCTTTGTTTAGTTTTTTAAGTTTATCATATGATGATTCACTTTGTTGTGCATTAATAGCAAAAGACATAAAGAGAATTGTAATAATTATAGCTTTCAGGTTTTTCATACTAGCCTTATAATTTGTTTTTTGTTGATCACAAGATAATATCAAGTCAACATATATTATGTTAAGAAGAAGTTAATGTCTGTTAAAAAATGTTAAAATCGGGATTTAATAGAATACTTAAGCTATTTTTATAACAATGAAAGAAAACAAATTAAAAATAATTATTTCTCTTATGACAATTGCCGTTGCAGCATTGATCAGCGTGCAGTTGTACTGGATCACTGAATCTGTTCAGCTGGAAGAAGCACGATTTGAAAGCTATGTGAATGAAACCCTGATAAGAATTGCTACAAAACTTGAAAAGCAGGAAACCGCTCGTGTTATTGTAAGGAGATTTACCGAGGGGGAGAAGGATTCTGAAGAAATTTGTGACACTATTGTAACCAATGGTAATAATTTATTTTTTATCACTGAAGTTGATGATAGCAGCTCTTCCAGGTTTTATACCAAGCCTTTGCCTTCACACAAAATCAAAATCCCGGAATTGCCAAAAACACATATAAAATCAAAAGAGACAAAGAAAACAATCAGAAGTTCGGAGCAAGTCTTTTTAATGAAATCATTAATAGAGCCCAAACATCCGGACAGTCTATTTTCAATTGAATTTGTGAAAGATTCTTTTTTTGTTAAAAGAAGAGAATTCGTAGATGAAATAGTTGAGGAGATAATCACAGGTACGAATTCAAAACCTATTTATGAAAGAATAAATACGGCAGCTTTAAGGACTTTGATCGGCGAGGAGTTACAACGCGTGGGAATTGATCTTGATTTTCAATACTTGGTTCAAGACCCGGAAAAAAACACAGTAATAATAAGTGATTCTGCATTTACGAGAGAACTTTCTTCCAGCAATCACAAAACAGCTCTTTTCCCCGGCAATATTTTCAGCAGCAAAAGCCACCTTTCGCTTTTCTTTCCTGGTGAGGAGTATTATTTCATACAATCAATTCAATCACTTTTGTTCGTGTCAATAGGTCTGCTTCTTTTTATAGTCGGGATTTTTTATCATACCGCCAAAGCACTTATCAAGCAGAAAAAAATAACGGAGATTAAGAACGACCTGATTAATAATATTACTCATGAATTCAAAACTCCTCTATCTACAATTTCATTAACATGTGAAGCACTTAAAGAACCTGAAATTGCATCAAATATTTCAACCGTGGAAAGATACAGCAACATAATAGCCACGGAAAAGAACAGACTACAGGAGATGGTTGAGACATTACTTAAAACAGCTTTATATGAGAAAGATAGTTTGAAAATTGAACCTGAGGAAACGGATGTCCATAAATTGATTATTTCAGAAACGGAAAAGTACAAGCTAAGTCTTGAACGGCTTAACGGAAAAATCATACATGAGTTTACGAAGAGTTCCAGCATTATTTATGCTGACAAATTCCACCTTGCAAACGCTATATCAAATATTATTGACAATGCGATCAAGTACTGTGAAGTGAAACCATATATAGTTATCAGTACAGATGTTAAAAAAGATTATTTTGTGATTTCTCTTTCCGACAACGGCATAGGAATTGCAAAAAGCAATATTAACAGAATTTTCGAGTCCTTTTACAGGGTGCCAACCGGCAACATACAAAACGTAAAGGGTTTTGGTATTGGTCTTAGTTACACAAAGAAAATTGTTGATACTCACAAGGGACTGATAACAGTAATCAGTAAGCCGGGCGCCGGCACTACAATTAACATTTCATTACCCAGAGGATTGATAAATGACAAAGACTAATGTGTTACTTGTTGAAGATGATGTGAATTTGGGAACCGTGTTAAAAGAATTTTTGAACATTAAAGGGTTCAATGTAGTACATGCTGAAAATGGCGAGGAAGGCTTGCAAAAATTCAACGAGGTAAAACCTGATCTAATAATACTCGATATAATGATGCCAAAACTTGATGGGTTTTCCACTGCAAAAATAATAAGAAAAGAGAATGCTTCTGTACCTATTATTTTCCTCTCGGCAAAGTCGATGCAGGAAGATAAAATTGAAGGCTTGAAAATTGGCGCCGATGATTATCTTACCAAACCTTTCAGCACCGAGGAGTTATTGCTAAGAATGCAGGCTATACTGAAACGAACCGGAAGTACGAATCCCCTGCGGGATGAATATAAAATCGGCAAGTATACATTTAGCTATAAAAACAGATCACTTATGTATAATAAAGTAGGGCAAAAACTCACCTCAAAAGAATCTGAGCTTCTTTTACTTTTATGCATAAACGTAAACAATACTCTTAACAGATCCGAGGCTTTAACAAAAATTTGGCACGATGACAGTTACTTCACCTCCCGCAGTATGGATGTGTTCATCACAAAATTAAGAGGCTATTTAAAAGAGGACAAGGCAGTGGAGATTGTAAATGTGCATAGCACAGGATACAAATTAATTACTCCTTAGGAGAAACAAAATCCCTTACCGCTTTTGCGTATGAGAATGACAGATAAATATTTGCCGCTATACGCCCTACCATGTATGCAACAGCCGCTGCAACTGCCCCTACCAAATCAAAATACTTGATTGATATAAAGAGCACCAAAATTATTCCTATAACTTCTGAGGCAGTACCATAGGTAATTGGTTTTGTATTCCTGGCGTTAACTAAAATAGCTCTTTGAAAGGAAATTAAAAAAGTTAAACCGGGAAGAATTACCATGAGCATCAATGGCAGGAGTGCAAAATTGGTTAATTCGGCAGACAGCCCTGATACGCTGTGAAACCAAAGACTGGAAAGGGGAGTAATTGCAAGAATACCAAGTAAAAGAACCACTGCGCCGCCGACTACAAAACCAAAGTTTTTTAATTTATGGTAGCCCTGCCATTTCTCTCCCATCATTGCAATTGCTACTTCCTGATAAGACAAGCCAAAACTTCTGAAAATAAACACCAGAGAATTGATAACCGGCAAAACGGCTAAAGACTCAAGTGACATTCTGCTCTGTCCAATAAAAAATGTAACCATCGGGTGAACACCCAAACCGATCATTGATGTAAGAGCAAGTGGATAGTAGAAGTTGTAAATTTCTTTATATGAAAGTTCGCTCGTCTCCGCCCGGTTGCTTCTGATTTCGCGCACGGATTTAACAGACATGATTTTACTGGCAATACCTTCGAAAACTACTCCGGCTGTCAGTGCTGCAGCACCCACGTAAGCACCTTCCAAATTGTATCCATAGTAAAGTATTACGGCTGTAACAGTCATTGTTATTAGTCTTATAACCGTACCATATGCCACTTTTCTCGTTTGGTTCTGTTTAATCATTACACCCTGATAGAACCTTCTGTACCCGATTGCACCCGGCCAAGGGAGTAATATTATAGTAGAAACATGAGTAAGATGTGCGACTCTTTCCGGCAAACCGATCAAATCAATAGATATATAATTGAAAACTGGCGGTATTACAAATATAAGCATTACAACCGTGATGGCGAGGTTTGCAAAATAAGTGAAATTGCGGAGTTTCCTATATGATTTTTCTCCCTTTACAAGTGCAGTTGCTGCACTCATTATCATAATCACCGGGGCTTCAATAATAATTGCGAAAGAAAACGCAACGCCATAGGCCGCCAGGTTAAATTTAGGCTCAACCATCCTGGCAATAATAGCCGTAAGAAATGGTCCTTCAAAAGACATCATCAACCAAGTTGCAGCCAGAGGGGCCCAAAAGAAAAATATTTTTTTATAATTCAGATTATGTTCTTCGGTCATTTTCGCTGGCCCAACCAATTGCTCTCTGTAAACTTTGACTAAATGATTTTTAATTGAAGAAAATCATGTACTTACTTTGCAAAACAAATTTACCAAGATTTAAGATTATTCACTAACCTTGAGAAGGATATAAATTATTCTTGCTAACAATGCAATTGTGCTTTAATTTTATTTCTGAATATTAGGAGAAAGAAATGATAAAGAAGGAATTATTGGATATACTCTGCTGCCCTAAAACGAAAGCTGATTTAGTGCTTGATGGTGAGACCCTGGTTTCTACTGATAAAGAAACCAGACTTAGATATAGAATTGAAAACGACATCCCTGTAATGCTTATTGAAGAAGCGGAAGAACTGGAATTAGAAACCTGGCAGTCTATTATGAAAGCACACGGGATAAACATTTAGAAATCCCATTTGCCAATTAACTAAAAAAGAATCAATTCTTTGTTTTTCTCGCCTTTATAGAGAAATAAAATCCAATTCAATTAAGTTTGTATAAATTGCATTAATGATTATAAAAAACAACATAGACGAAATACAATCCTACTTTTTTGATGCTGCAAACTACAAAGGGGAATGCTCTGAGGTTTATTTCCCTGAGACTCCCTCTGATATTCAAAAAATCATTCTGGCGGCGAACAGCAGTAAAACACGTGTAACGGTATCAGGCAACAGGACATGCTTAACAGGCGCATGTGTACCTGAAGGCGGAATTGTCATTTCAACAGAGAAGCTCAATCACATTCTCAGCTGGGGCGAAAACAGTGTAACAGTAGAGCCCGGTGTTCTCTTAAAGGATCTTCAGGAAAACCTTGAAGCAAAAGGATTTTTTTTTCCACCTGATCCTACCGAAAGAAATTGTTTTTTGGGGGGTACGATTGCTACAAATGCCTCAGGGGCCAAGACCTTAAAATATGGCTCAACCCGTGCCTTTGTTGAAGGACTTAAGCTCATACTCCCTGATGGGGATTTTCTTACACTTCGCAGAGGGGAAATTTTTGCTGAGGGAAATAAAATAAAATTCTCAACTGATACGGGTCGTCAAATAATAATTATGCTTCCCGACATTACTATGCCTGCAACAAAAAATACGGCAGGTTATTACATCAATCCCTCGATGGATCTTATTGACTTATTTATTGGAAGCGAAGGTACATTAGGAATAATATCCGAGGCGGCCTTAAAACTACTTCCCTTGCCGAAAAACATCATCTCTTCAGTAATATTTTTTCATTCTATTACTGAAGCCCTTGATTTTATAATGGAGGTCAGCACCAATTCAATTAAAGAAGTCTGCGCAAGTGGCTTGGAGTTCTTCGATAATTACGCTCTCGAATTTTTACGCTATGATTACTCGAATATTCCTGAGTCAGCAAAGGCGGCTGTCTGGTTTGAACAGGATGATGCTGAAAACCTGGAAAGCTCTCTTAATCTGTGGATTGAATTAATAGAAAAACACAATGGCGATATTAACCATTCATGGGTGTCCACCAACGAACCCGACAGGAATAAATTCAAGGATTTTCGTCACACCGTGTCATTAAAGGTAAACGAATATATTTCCCGAAAAGGATTTCGTAAAGTCGGCACTGACACTGCAGTCCCCAAAATTAACTTTCTTGAATTTTATAATTTCATAAGTGAGACGGCTGCAAAGAGTGGAATAGACTATCTAATTTATGGACATTTCGGCAATTTTCACCCGCATCTAAATCTTCTTCCAAAGAGCGAAGGAGAGTTTTTAAGAGCTAAGAAAATTTATCGGCAAATATGCATAAAGGCTGTTGAATTAAAAGGAACAGTTTCCGCAGAACATGGAATTGGCAAAATGAAGCATCAATACTTAATTGATATGTTTGGAGAAGAAAAAATAATTGCAATGGCAGGTATAAAGAAAATACTTGACCCGAACAATATTCTCGGTATCGGGAACATTTTTAACGAAAAATACCTTAAACAGAACTAACAACCGAAAAGCCTAATGCCAAAAATTTTATTTGCATATTTTTTGTTTACCTCATTTTTACTCGGACAATCCGAACTTAACAACAGATTTAATCTCGCCAAAGAATATGAGGGGAACAGGTCACTTGAAAAAGCCTCTCAAATATATCTTGAGCTCTATAATCAGGATAAAAATAATCCGCAATTTTTTGATGCCCTTTTCAATGTAAATGAAAGAATGCAGAATTATAATATTTGCATAAGTCTATTGGATGAGAAGCTCGTTAGATACTCCAACGATATAAATTCACTTGGAAAGATGGGCGGAATTCTTATTAAAATGGGCGAGCGGGAGAAAGCCTTTCAGGTTTGGAATAAGTCCCTGTTAATCGAGTCACCAAATGCTATTAATTTTAGAATAATTGCCGACTATATGATTCAGAACAGAGCATATGACGAAGCTATCGATGTTTTAAAAGCCGGCAGAGAAAAGGGAAATAATGACGATATGTTCAGCAGAGATATTGCACATCTATATGCCGTGACCATGAGATTTAGTGAATCTGCCAAAGAATATTGTGACTTCATCCTAAAAGATCCCAACAGGCTTAACTTTGTTGCCAGCCAAGTACAAAGTTATCTGAATAATGAATCTGCCAATGAACAATTTACCTCTACTGTTAAAGACTACTACAAAGAACATAAAAAAGTTCAGGTTGTCCAATTTCTGATTCACATTCTTACATATTCCGGCTACTACTCAGAAGCATTTGAGTATGTTAAAGACTTTGATCAAATGACGGACAACAATGGCGAAAAACTACTCCAATTTGCTGAAGAAGCATCAGCGTCTAAGTCTTACTCTGTTGCAGCTAAGGCATACAAATACATTATTGACGAGATTAACAACATCAGTTTATTACCACAAGCTTATCTTGGCTATGTCCGCTCGCAGGAATATAGCATGCAACTTCAGTCTAATAAAATTACCTCATGGGAATATTCATCTAAAACAGACGCTTCCGGATTAGATCAAGCCAGGAAACTAATTGAAGATTATTTGCATGTTGAATCGCTATTTAAAAGAGCCGATATCAGCAACGAAATATTCTACCGCGTCGGATCACTCTATAAGGAGAAGTTAAAAGACAATGAACTTGCTATGGAATATTTTAATTATTCAATCAACAAGATAGAGAATTCAAAATACTCTCTGCTTGCAAAGGAAAAAATCGGGAATATTTTTATTGAGAAGGGAGAGCTTGCAAAGGCAAAAGATGTTTTTTCTTTGCTGGTTAATAGCCCACAGGATAGAGGAGAAATAACCAACAGGCAAAAACTTTCACTTGGTAAGATTTACTATTGGGAATATAATTTTCCTAAAGCTATAAAGTTACTGAACGAAGTGGTCGATGATAGAAGTGATGACATTGCAAATGACGCAATTGAACTATCAATACTATTAACTGCCGGTCAAAAAGATTCCGTTAATCTTGCAAAGTTGGCTGAGGCTGATTATGATTTTGAAAAGAGTGATTTTCAGTCTGCCTTGAGCATCTACAAAGCTTTGTTTGAGTCAGAAGGTTTATTTCTTTTGAATAGTTATGCTGGAATTAAGTATTGCGAGTCACTTTTAATGATGAATGATGAAATTACAGCTTTAGAAGCACTCGGCAACATTAGTGATAATATTGAGGGACTTTTTGCAGATAAAGCCTTATTTTTGTTAGCACAGACTTTTCAATATAGTCTGTTGGATTATAAAAGTGCGGCCAAGACCTATGAGAAAATTCTTGATAAATTCCCCTCCTCCATTTATCTTGACCAGGCCAGAGATAATTTATTATATTTAACTAGTAAAGAGAGTAATAATTAATGAGTGAGATTCAAGATCAGAACAATGTAAACTGTTCGTTTTGTAACCGTAAGGGGGACGAAGTTTCCAGTATGGTTGCCGGACCCGATGTATATATTTGCGATATTTGTATAAAGACCAGTGTTGATATACTCAAAAATAATTTAGCAGCCTTCAATTCGAAATCGTCTTTTACAGGTTCTCTTACCCCCAAGGGCATAAATAAAAGTTTGAATGAACATGTTATTGGACAGGACAAAGCAAAAAGAGCATTGTCAGTTGCTGTTTATAACCATTATAAGAGAATAAATACAACATCATCTTTCTTTGAACTTGATGATGTGGAAATAGAAAAAAGTAATATTTTACTTTTAGGCCCAACAGGTGTTGGTAAAACTCTTATTGCACAAAGTCTGGCCAAGATATTAGATGTGCCATTTGCAATTGCTGATGCCACTACTTTAACAGAAGCCGGTTATGTTGGCGATGATGTGGAAACCGTACTTGTTCGGTTGTTACAAGCTGCTGATTACAACCTGGAAAAGGCTCAAAAAGGTATTGTTTACATCGACGAGATAGATAAAATCGCTCGTAAAAGTGAAAGCACTTCTATTACCAGAGATGTTTCGGGCGAAGGCGTTCAACAAGCGCTGTTAAAAATTTTAGAAGGTACTGTTGCCGGGGTTCCACCAAGGGGTGGTCGTAAACATCCGGAACAAAGTTTGATTAACATCAACACTAAAAATGTTTTATTTATAGTTGGCGGGGCATTTGACGGAATAGAGCCGATTGTTGCCTCCCGAATTAATAAGAACACTATGGGATTTGATGCCAAGACAGACTCAAAGAAAACCGAAAAAGATGAATTATATCAGAATGTACAACCGGAAGACCTGGTTAAGTACGGACTAATTCCTGAACTGGTTGGAAGACTTCCCGTTGTAGCCCCACTGCATCCACTAAATGAGGACGCTTTAAAACTTATCTTGACTGAGCCAAAAAACGCCATTGTGAAACAGTTCAAAAAACTCTTTCTAATTGAAGGTGTTGAGCTTGAGTTTGAAGATGAAGCCTTAACCAGCATTGTAAAAAAAGCTATTGAACGAAAAACCGGTGCACGCGCTTTGCGATCCATTGTTGAAAGCATTCTGCAGGATATTATGTATGATCTTCCTGAAAAAGATAATATTGAAAAATGCCTTGTTACAAATGGCACAGTTGAAAGTGGTGACGCTCCCATGTTTATTGAACGCGAAAAGAAGTCAGCATAATTAAGAGATTAATTCCATGAAGCTCAGATCAATTTTTGCTCTGGGCTTTTTTTATAATTATGAAAAAAACATCCATTTATATAGCAGCCTTATTAATTTTAGTTCTAACCACACAGGGTCAGAATAGAATTCTTATCCCCATGGATCTCACTCAAACCGATCACCTGAAGGCCTATGGAATAACTTTTAATTCGCTGGGAAAAGGATTAACAGCGGATTGGCTGCTCAACTACCGCGGCGGATCATTCCTTATTGATTATTCCGAGGAAATTAAGCTGGAGTGCCAGCTAAAGGAAGTCTCCTTCGAACTTCTTAATAATACGGATGTTATTAGTATTTACTCCCAGGTTCAAAGCGAAGAAGTCAACTCGGAAGTTGTCCGCCTGGAGAAAGCGCCTAAAATAGCCGTGTATGTTACACCCGGGCATAAACCATGGGACGATGCTGTTACGCTTGCCCTTGAATACGCTGAAGTTAAATACGATAAAATATGGATTGACGAGATTTACAGTGGCAAATTAGCAGATTACGATTGGCTCCATTTACACCACGAAGACTTCACTGGGCAATATGGTAAGTTCTATGGCAGCTTTAGAGGAGCACAATGGTATACTGAACAGCAGATGATTTATGAAACTGAAGCTAAGAAATTTGGTTTTAAGAAAGTTTCCGAAATGGAACGATATGTTGTTCTGACCATTAAAGACTTCATTGCTCAAGGCGGATTTCTCTTCGCCATGTGTTCGGCTACTGACTCCTACGATATAGCTCTGGCTGCCCAGTTCACCGATATTGCAGATTATATGTATGATGGCGATCCGCCCGAGCAGGATGCCCAAAGCAAACTGGATTTTTCACAAACTCTCGCTTTCGAGAATTTTGAACTTGTAATGGATCCTTACACTTACGAGTATAGCAACATTGATATTGCCCCTGCTGAGGTTGGAATTCAAACAAATGATTACTTTACTTTATTTGAGTTCTCGGCTAAATACGACCCTGTTCCAACAATGCTTACCCAATCTCACTTAAACGTGATTAGGGGATTTATGGGGCAGACCACAATGTTTCGAAAAAGCCTGATTAAGAAGTCCGTACAAATACTGGGTGAACGCGCCGGCAGCGATCAGGTGAAGTATATTCATGGAAATTATGGTCGTGGTACTTTTACTTTTTATGCCGGTCATGATCCTGAAGATTATCAACATGCCGTTGGTGATCCACCGACAGATCTAAGACTTTACAGAAATTCGCCGGCTTATAGATTAATACTCAATAATGTTCTCTTTCCGGCGGCTAAAAAGAAAAAACAGAAAACCTAAAGGAATCCTTTTTTTAAAACTAACATCAAATGAATGATGAAAACTATTAAATTTAAAAACTCGTCTAAAGAAGTACCTGTCTCAAAGATTGTATGCGTCGGACAGAATTACAGCGATCACATAAAAGAAATGGGTGGCACCAAACCTGATTTCCCTGTTATCTTTTTTAAACCAACGTCTTCTCTTGTCTTTTTCGGAGACAAAGTAATTCATCCAACCTTTTCTGAAGATATGCACCACGAGTCAGAACTGGTATTACTAATCGGAAAAACGATTAAGGATGTTAGTTTGGCAGAAGCAAAAACAGCCGTTTCCGCCTACGCTGTGGGACTTGACATGACATTAAGAGATATTCAGAAAGCCTGCAAAGACAAGGGGCAGCCCTGGGCTGTTGCTAAAGGTTTTGATACTTCTGCTGTTGTCTCGGAATTCATTTCCATAGAAGAACGTCCATTAAGGGGAGATGAAAACCTTATGCTGATGGTAAATGACGAGGTGCGGCAAAATTGTTCTATTGATAAAATGATTTACGATTATGCTGAAGTAGTAAAATATTTGTCCTCTAAAATGACCCTTGAAGAGGGGGATTTGGTTTTCACCGGAACACCTGCCGGAGTTGGAAAAGTTGTTCCCGGCGATATTATCTACACTGAATTAAGTAATTTAGTCTCATTAAAAATAGAAGTTAGCAAATAAAAGGAGTATTTATGCCAATATTCGAATATCAATGTCAGGACTGCAAAGAGAAATATGAAGTTCTCCACAAATCAATGTCGAATCCGTCAAAGATTGAATGCCCGAAATGTCAGTCTGAAAATCATGCAAAGTTATTTTCAGCATTCAGTGCCAATGTAAGTTCTGGCTCCAGCTATGCACCGAGTTGTTCAAGTGGTTCTTGCAGCGCCCCTGCAGTTAGCAGTCCGTGTGCCAATGGAATGTGTGGATTATAATAAGAAAGAAGTTATATGAAAAAATCGGTTAGCCTTATATATAAATTTATTGCAACAATATTTTTTTTTCTCTTCGGTAGTACAGGAGCAAAAGCCCAGAGTGTTACAGTTGAGGAACTCAAAGACATTCTTTCGACAGATTCAACCGCCGTTTTGATTGACGTAAGAAACAAAAATGAATTTGTTGGAAACATGAAAATGCTGCCCAAAGCTAAACATATACCTCTGCCTGTCTTTGCGGATAGTCTGGCATCATTGAATAAATTCAAGGAAAGAAATATTTATATAATTTGCCGCAGCGGTCGAAGATCTATGATTGCTACAAAACAGTTAATAGAAAATGGATTTAATTGCTATAATGTTACGGGCGGTATGACCGCTTATAGAAGAAAATATTAACCTTAAGGCAGGAAATGAACATTCAAATTTTCGGCACGAAAAAATGTAACGAAACAAAGAAAGCTCAACGTTTTTTTAAGGAACGAGGAATACAGGTTCATTTTCGTGATTTATCCGAAAAGGGAATCAGCCAGGGAGAATTAAATAACATTACTCGTGTTTTTGATATAGAAGATCTCGTTGACAAAGAAAGCAAGCATTACAAAAAGCGTGGTTTGGAATATATGGTATATAATACCGAAGAAGAGTTGATGGAAGATCCCTTGCTTTTCAAAACCCCTATTGTTAGAAATCAGGGGAAGGTCACCATTGGGAATGATCCTGACACCTGGAAAAGTTGGTTGGAAAATTAATTGGTTAAATAATTCCAAGCAGTTTTAATTCTTCAATCAGCTTCCTGTTCTCAATAAGATTATGTCCACCCCACCCTCTTTTCCTCGCGGCATCAACATACTCAGCCACATCATCAATAAAAAAGTGAGCTGATGGATTAGCTTTGGTAAATTTTTCCACAGCCTCATAAATTTCCGGTTCAGGTTTGTTTGCTCCAACTTCGTGCGAAAGAATTAATTTATCAAAGTGTTTAATAAACGCGTAGTCCTTCCAGCCATATTCCATATGAATTGGGTTAGTATTTGAGAGTAAAACCAGGGTGTAATTTTTCTTTATTGCAGGCAGCAGGCAAGTAAGCTCTCTGTTTTCTTCAAACAACTTAGCGTAAATATCAATAAACTCCTCTTTTGACACTTTGTTGTCAGCCCACTTCAGCATTGTATCTAAAAACTCATCGCTCGATAGGGATCCGTTTTCATGGTTTCTATGAAGGTCATAATTCTCAGCATAAAGTCGCTTAAACTTTTCTCCTAGTCCCTGTTCAACATTTTCCAATCTTCTCATTATTATATCATAATCGAAGGGAAGAAGTACATTCCCCAAATCGAACACTATAACCGAATAATCATTATTTTTCATTTAAATTCCTGATCTTAAAATGGGACAAAATTAAAGAGCAGAACGTTCTTCCTGGATATTTTCTTTTATCCTTTCGGTAATATTCAGTGCTTCCGCAATTTCGTCAGATGATAATTCTTTTAACCAGCTTTCACACCACTCCTGAGTATCCTCGAGACAGTTACGCCATAGTTCTTCCCCCTCTTCGGTTGCGATCAGGTACTTTACCCTGTTGTCATCTTCCTCAACTTCCCAGTCTATCAAACCAAGCTTTATCATCTTTTTTACTACTTTGGAAACATTTGATTTCTCATAAAAAAGATTATCCACAAGATCTTTTTGGATTAGATTTTCGTAGGAACATATTTCATTTAGAATGGCAAATTGCTGTTGATTCAGGTTATACTTCTTGGATACTCTGTCACTAACTCTGCTTAAATAGGCAGAAATTCTTAAAATGTTTTGGACTATGGTGTAACTTTCTTCAGCCATTGTTACTCTCACTATAAATGGTTGCTGTGTCAACTATAATAACAATTTTTGCCATATTTTACAAGTTCAGTCCAGTTCAAACATTTCCTCTTCAACACCGGAATTAATTTCAATTGATTCGACCCTCAAATTAACGGTTTGCGGTTCCATCAGTTGTTTGATTACTGTTGGATAAATGTAACCCTCAAAATCTCTAAATTCCGCAAAGTCAATTGCCTGGGTAAACTTACCCCTGTCGTTAAATATTGGAATAATCTGTCGTATCATATAGTAGTTTGATTTATCAAAATACAGTGTCCATTCAACATCGTTTCCGAGGGAAAGCTTAACAACGTGGCAATCAATCTCGTTTATTGTCTCATCCTGAAGTCTTTTTGTTGAGATTTTAAGTTTTTCGAGATCAAGAAGCAGATATAAATTACTTTGGTCACTCATTCTTGCGTTTTCAGCATCATCAAAGAATAATTCTCTTCCAAATTGAATTGTCTTCCCTTTTTCTCCGTTAAATATTGTTTGCTGCGAAAATGAATCAGTATAGATAAACTGATAATATTTATTTGGCGCTTTCTTGATTATTGTCATTCCCAGTTTCGGTTCATTGGGTAAGTTTTTCAATACCATAGTCTCATCTTGTATATTCCTGAGATTATCACGCCCCCCTATTACTTCCAGGTGCTTTTCTATTATTTCTTTACCTGATAAGTTTACTTCCAATTCCTGAGCTAAAATTGCAATATTTACCATAAAAAGAATTTGAATAAATGGGATGATTTTCTTCATAAGATTTTTTTTCTCCATAACTTACAATAATTGAATTATGATTTGGAAAAAGGTGTTAATATGCCTCAACCTATCATATATAGAATCAAGTTACAATTTATTAAAATAAATGGAATTACCAATGGCAGAAAAAATATCAGTAACAGTTGCAAGGGGCGATGGTATTGGTCCGGAAATTATGGAATCAACTCTGAAAATACTGGAAGCGGCAGGAGCAAATTTAGACATTGAAGAAATTGAAGTCGGTGAAAAAGTATACTTAAGCGGCAATAAAACAGGCATGTCTGAAAATTCCTGGGAATCACTAAGAAGAACAAAGGTTTTCTTAAAAGCTCCAGTTACAACGCCCCAGGGCGGTGGGTACAGAAGTTTGAACGTTACAATACGCACAGCTTTCGGTCTGTACGCCAATGTACGTCCATGCCGCTCATACCGTCCTTTCGTTCGCACAAAGCACCCAGATATGGATGTTGTTATCATCCGTGAAAACGAAGAGGATTTATACTCGGGTATTGAGCATAGGCAAACTAATCAGGTTTATCAAAGTCTGAAATTATTCAGCAAGCCGGGTACGGAAAAAATTATCCGCTATGCATTCGAATATGCGGTTGAGTATGGAAGAAAAAAGGTTTCCTGTTTCATAAAAGATAATATTATGAAGCTGACTGACGGACTATTCCACAGCATTTTCAAGGAAGTTGCGAAGGAGTATCCTGAAATCGAAACCAATTCATGGATTGTTGATATTGGTTCTGCAAGATTAGCAGACACACCCGAAATATTTGACGTAATCGTTCTTCCAAACTTATATGGCGATATTCTTTCAGACGTGGCAGCACAAATTTCAGGATCTGTTGGATTAGCCGGATCGGCCAACATAGGCGATAAACTTGCAATGTTTGAAGCCATTCATGGCTCTGCGCCTGACATTGCAGGTAAAAATATCGCGAATCCATCAGGATTATTACGCGCCGCGGTTATGATGCTTGTGCATTGTCAACAATTTAAGGTGGCTCAAAAAATATGGAACGCGCTTTTAAAAACAATTGAAGACGGAATACACACTGCGGATATATTTGAAGAGGGGATAAGCACCAAACGTGTTGGTACAAAAGAATTCACTGAAGCAGTTATTGCCAGATTAGGTAAAGTGCCTAATAAATTGCGTGAAGCTAATTATCACGAGCCGAAGCAGATATCAGGAACCTATACGGTTCTTGTTCCTGAAGAGAAAAAACTTGTTGGTGCAGATATCTTTATTGACTGGTCAGCGGGAACTGCAAAAGAGTTGGGTGATAAAATTTCTAAAATTGAAACCAAAGGACTGGAGCTACTCCTGATTTCTAATCGTGGGATTAAAGTCTACCCCGAAGGATTACCTGAGACATTCTGTATTGACCATTGGCGATTAAGATACTGGCCTGGTGAGTGGAAAGAAGTTGAGAGAAAAATTGTTCTGGATGTTCTATACAAAATTAACGATGCCGGCTATGATATTGTAAAAACTGAAAATCTGTACACTTTTGATGGGGTAAGAGGATTTTCCGAGGTTTCCGGATAGTATAAAAACTATTGATACCGAGTTAAAAAGGCGGAGTGAATCCGCCTTTTTTATATAAATGACATTAATATACACCAAAATGCAATATATATTTGACATATCGTTCTAAATACTTTACATTTGCCGCATGGAAACAAAAAATAATATCAAACTAAAATTAGCCAGAGTCGAAAAGGAGTTGTCTCAACAGGAACTTGCCGACCTGGTTGATGCTACCAGACAAACGATAGGATTAATAGAAAAAGGGAAATACAATCCATCATTAAATCTGTGTATCAGAATAGCAAAAACTCTTAATAAAACTCTGGATCAATTATTTTGGGAGGAAGAAGATGAAGCATAAGTCACTTATTCCATTTGATGAGAGAACGAAGAATATTTTCAAGACAATCTGCACAATTATGTATTTCATTACTTCACTGGGAATAATAATCTCAATTTACTACAGGACGTTCATACTGGAACAAAATAGCGAAGCCTTTGAGGATCTGAATATTCTAATTACCTTCAATGTCATTTTCCTTATAACTTCTCTTCTATATTTTGTCGGAATTCCCTTCAGTAAGCTAAAACCATATCAGTATTTGCTGTTGTATGTGGTATTCGTTTTTTTCGGTTTTACCTTTGCCTATTTTAAGTACAGTCTCTTTGCCGAGTATCCTATGACATTTGGTCAGGTCTTTGAAGAAAAATTTCTTGTGGTCGCAATAATATTCGGCATACTCTTTGGCTTCTTCAGCCTCTTTGGATATTTGGGGCAGAAGAAAATTAATTTAGATTTGGATTAGAGTATTGACTGAACCAAAAAAAATAATTGAGCTTTTAGCTCCCGCCAAAAACCTTGAAACAGGCATTGCTGCCATTGATTGCGGGGCTGATGCTGTTTATGTTGGTGCGCCAAAATTCGGGGCTCGATCCGCGGCGGGCAATTCTTTGCAGGATATTGAAGAGCTTGTAAAATATGCCCACAAATTCTGGGCAAAAGTATATGTTACGATTAATACCATCCTTTATGAAAACGAACTTGATGAAGTTGAAAAACTCGCAGAAAAACTGCACCACATTGGAGTGGACGCTATTATCTTTCAGGATATGGCGCTATTGGAAATGAACCTCCCTCCTTTTCCGCTTCATGCTTCCACGCAAACAAATAACTACGAGCCGGATAGAATAAAATTTTTAAGTGAACTTGGACTCCAACGAATTATTCTTGCAAGAGAACTTAGCATAGAACAAATAAGGGAAATCCGCTCAGAGACAAAAGCTGAACTTGAGTATTTTATTCATGGCGCCCTATGCGTTTGTTTTAGTGGTCAATGTTATCTTAGCCAGCACCTGACAGGAAGAAGCGCTAACAGGGGGGAGTGTGCTCAACCCTGCAGAATGCAATACACTCTTGAAGATAAGAACGGGAAAGTGATTGTTAAGGATCGTCATCTGCTTTCTTTGAAAGATTTGAATTCATCAACTCATATTAGCGAATTACTTGATGCCGGAATTTCATCATTCAAAATTGAGGGGAGATTAAAAGACATCTCTTATGTCAAAAATATTACAGCTTATTACCGACAGTTAATTGACTCCATCCTTGAGGTAAAAACTGGTTATGTTAAATCATCCAGTGGGACCTCACAAATCCCATTTGAACCTGATCCGCAAAAATCTTTTAACAGAGGATTTACAGAATATTTTGTAACCGACGTAAGAGAAAACAGAGCAAACATTAATTCTCCAAAATCAACAGGCGAGTTATTAGGAAATGTTAAAGCCTTATCTGAAAAATATTTTGAATTAGACACGTCCGCAAAAATCATTAATGGTGATGGTCTTTGTTTTTTCGATTCATCAAATAATTTAACTGGTTTTAATGTAAGCAGAGTAGAAGGAAATAAAATATTTCATTCTCAATCTAATGGATTAAGAGTTGGAATAGAGATATTCAGAAACTACGATAAAAAATTCAATGACAGCTTGAACCATAAAATAGTTAGAAAAATTGAAGCTGTAGTTCAGGTTGAATCCATTGGCAATCAATTGGTTTTTAATATTACTGATGAGGACAAAAACAAAGTTTCTTTTACTGTTAACAACTCCTTTGAGCCGGCACAAAACTCAAAACATGCTATTGAATCAATGAAGAAGCAATTGAGCAAAAGTGGTAACACAATTTTCTCCGTTACAGAAATAGCTATCAATGAAATTGAGGCCCCTTTTATTCCTGTTAAAATTCTAAACGAGATAAGACGAAGTCTACTAATTGCCCTGGAGGAAGAAAGAATTAAAAATTACCCCACAAAGGTTTTTGAAGGCATTAATAAAAACGTTCTCTATCCAACAACCAAACTAAGCTATAAGGGAAATGTAACAAACAGTCTATCCCGCAGGTTTTACCAAAGTGCCGGCGTAACAGAAATTGAATCCGGCTTCGAGCTCGAGAAAACTCATTCCGATAACATTCTTATGACTTGTAAGTATTGTATACGTGAGGAGCTGGATATTTGTGTTAAGGATACGGAGGGCTCGAACGAGGACTTGTTTCTTACAAACAACAATAAAAAATTTCGAGTAAAATTTAACTGCCAGAAATGTCAGATGGAAATACGTTCGATTTAATACTACCTTAAGCCGTCAAAAAAAACCAACCCCTCAAGCAGAAAGGTTGGCTATCTGTTAAAAACAACGATTATCAGCTACCTGAGTTTTTCAAACAAAAAGGTTAGCAACTGATCTATTGCTACTCTTTCCTGTTCCATTGAATCTCTATGACGAACAGTTACGGTGTTGTCTTCCGATGTCTGAGTATCAACAGTGATACAGAAAGGAGTACCATTTTCGTCCTGACGGCGGTACCTTCTTCCAACGGCACCTTTATCATCATAAAAAACGCGGATAAATGGGCGAAGGTCAGCCTCAATTTTGCGGGCTATTTCCGGCATTCCATCTTTGTTTACCAGAGGGAAAATTGCAGCTTTAATAGGAGCAAGTTTGGGATGGAAACGAAGAACAACTCTTGTTTCTCCCTTTACTTCTTCCTCGTGGTAGGCATCAACCAGGAACGCCATAAACGAACGACTTGCCCCTGCCGAAGTTTCAATTATGAAAGGAACATATTTTTCCTTCGCTTCTTCATCAAAATACTTTAAGGATTTAGTCGAGTATTCCTCATGTCTGCTTAAGTCAAAATCTGTCCTGTTATGGATACCTTCAATTTCTCCCCAGCCAAAGGGGAACAGATATTCAATATCGGTTGCTTCTTTAGCATAGTGAGCAAGTTTGTCAGCGGGGTGATCATGAAATCGTAATTTTTCCGGACTCATTCCAAGTGATTTGAACCACTCCAGTCGCTGCTCTTTCCAGGCATCATACCATTTTTTATCATCTGAGGGTTTTACAAAAAATTGCATTTCCATCTGCTCAAATTCTCTCGTTCTAAAAAGAAAGTTCTTTGTGTTAATCTCGTTTCGGAAAGCCTTGCCAATCTGGGCGATACCAAAAGGCAGCTTCTGACGACTTGCTCCCTGAACATTTAAGAAGTTAACAAAAATACCCTGTGCAGTTTCCGGTCTTAAGTAAACCGCGTTATCTTTGTTTTCAACCGGTCCAAGAAATGTTTTGAACATGAGATTAAAGGTGCGCGGCTCTGTAAAAGAGTTTGCAGTTCCGCAACCTGGACAATTTATATGCGCCAACAAATCCAAAACAATATTTTCATTTTCTAAAATGGCTTCGAATTTTTCGTTCAAGGAAACTTCTCTTTCCAAAATTTCTTTTGCTGTTGTTTCCTTTTCACTTCCGGCAATTGCTTCCGAAAACGCTTTAAATATTTTTTCTTTTTTCTTGTCTGCAATCGCTTCACCAAGCGTATCCAGGCGATAGCGGGCTTTACACTGTTTACAATCTATCATTGGATCGGTGAAATTTTCAACATGACCTGATGCTTCCCAAACTCGGGGATGCATCAGAATGCTTGCGTCAAGACCTTCAACGTCTTCGCGATAGGTCATAAACTTCCACCACTCTTCTTTTACGTTTCTAAGTAGTTCTACTCCTAAAGGACCGTAATCCCAACAGCCATTCAAGCCTCCGTAAATTTCGCTTGACTGAAAAACAAACCCCTTGCGTTTTGCAAGCGATACAACCTTTTCAATTACTTCACTTCGTTGATTATTGTTCTGAGCGATGACACACCTCAACTATTAATTTGAAATCTTTTTTGAATTCGAATTTGCAAATATAGTAAATTTTGAAAGGATTTTTCAGAGTTGCTCAGCTAATTCCTTTAATTTTGCTGTGAGAAAGAGTTTTATCTTTCCATATTCACGTGTAGGGATATCCCCTTTTGAGTGAACAACCTCCAGCAATGTAATGCTTGTCGTTACATAGTGGAACTGCAGCTCGTAATTATTACTTAACGCATTTACGTGCATTTCAATTGTCTCAAAATCGCCTCTTTCAATTGGACCGGACAATGCTTCTGTAGCTCCTAATTTAGCGATATTTGAATACGTGGAAGTGACAATAGGTTCTAGGAGCTTAAATAAGTCGGGAATAGGGTTGCTCATTAATTCATTACTTATCTCGGCACAAAACATATTTGCAGCCAAAAAGTTGGAGGCGAGAACCCCCAGCAGATGATAGTAAACCTTTTCTTCGGGGCCAATAGAAACTGGCAGTAGCTCCAGTTCGGTGGCAAGTGCTGTGAGAAATTCATTTACTTCTGCATTGTCTGTTTCAACAGCAGCATAAGATCCTTTTAAGCTGAGTTTTTTTCTGCTCGGAAATGTTTGCATTAAATGTAACGATGCTGTTAATGCTCCCTCTTCCTTAAGTGAATTCATTACACTAATATTTCTAGAGCCGGATGTATGAATAAAAAGAGATTTTGCAAATTCAATATTTAGCAACGAAAGTAAACCAACAACTTTTTTTATCTCTCCATCAGGAACAGCCAGGATAAAAATGTTACTGTCGGGATCAAAATTAAAGAGAGCATCAGAATGATTTTTGATATTGTACTTAAGAGCAATATCCGCTGCTGATTCAAGATGAATATCATAAACCGAGGTAATTTTATAATTCTTATCCAACAGTGCCGGAACAAGAGAGCAAGCCAGTTTACCGGCTCCAATAAGTGTAATTCTTATATCTTTTTTTAAAAATAATTTACTCATATATCACCGCCGATAGATATCCAACAACCCCGGTATTATCACCTGTAGTGTCTCCGGAATCACTGACATGAAGAACTTTTGATTTTGAAAAACCATTAATTTTTGCGGCTTTTAAAAGTGCTAACATTGGTCCGCCGCCGCAAGCTTCACATTTGTTTTTATTCAAGTCATCTAACAAAGAATCCGAATCCAAATTATTAATATGACTGACCACAATATCATCCAAATTTCTTGCCTCGGATTTCTTGTGGAAATGAGATAAATCGCTACTTGCAATAATAAGCATTTTCTCGTCATAAATTTTCGATAATGCTTCGGCTAAGGCGTTAATTAGCGCTTCCGACTGATCTCCAATTATAATTGGAAGTATTGAAAATCCTGAGAGAACTGTCTGCAAGAATGGCAATTGCACTTCAAGGGAATGTTCATGATCTCCGTGCCCGATTAAACCGCCAAAAATATTTTCATTTTCTTCAACAAGCTTGTTTGCTAATTCTTTATTTACAGGAATCTTTCCCAGGGGTGTTTCGTAAGCATCGCCTGAATAAATAGATATGCCAGGGAAATATTCCCTATGACTTGGGGCAATAACAACAATGGTTTCGTAGAATTTTCCCTCAAGAAGATTATAAGCATAAGCAGCCGTTCTTCCTGAATACATATACCCGGCATGTGGTGCTATTAACCCGAAAATAGACTCGTGTATTAAATCCGTCTTATTTTCATTTAATAACTTTCTAACATCCGCTTCAAGCTCTTCGCTGGATCCTGGATAAAACAATCCGGCTACAGCAGGTTTTCTAATTCCATCCATTATTACCCCCTAGCCTTCACTAAATATAGTGGCAGTAAATAATTTTATATTAAGCTGTTTCTCTTTCCAAAATGATGAGTGAAATCCGGTTTTGTTGCAAATGGCTTCGAGATATTCTTCTCTGTCCATTTTATGCTCAATTGGTACCTGAGGAAGTAATAATCCTCTCTGTCCATTCTCTTCTAATATCAATCCATGTTTACCAAGTACAATGTCATCATAACTTACCATGGGGAATGGCTCAGACAAAATCGAGATTTCAATCTTTATCTTATCCAGCTCTTCTTCTTTAACAGGAGCAAAGCGAGGGTCATGTTGAGAAGCCTGAACGGCGGCATCCTTAATTGTTTCATGGAGTGGTCGGTCACTAATAATATACCCGATGCAACCACGTAATTTCTTATTAATAGTAAGGGTTACGAAGGCTCCGGAGCGGGAGTTAAGAATGGGAAATAATTCAAAATCAGGAAGCTGCAGCCCAGCACCTGAGAAGATTGCTTCTATTGATTCACGCGCTATCTTCAATAGAATGGTTTTAATATCGTCGTTTAGTTCCATGTTTAGTCCGTTAACTTACAAACTAAAACTTCTCTCTTTTCTTTCAAGAGTATGATCAAATCTTTATATATGAAAAATGAATCAGGCACATAGGCATTAACTTCCTGGTTAAGAAGATCATCAAAAAACTTTTTGCCGGAAGAAATATCTTTTGCCAAAAACCTGTTCACTATTTTATTGGCTAAACGGTAATGAAAATTAAAGAACAATGCGTCAGAGTAGTAAACATATTCAACAGGACCAACAATATCCAGCCCTTTCGTTTCCTCAATTAGAGAATTTTTCAGATTATCTTCAACTTTATTTTCATCATTTTGATAGAATCTTTCAGGAAACAAATACTCCGAATAATCTTTTGCGGTACTTGCCTGATGATTCAATTCAAGAATGGCGGTTTCATCTGTGTCAAGTTCTTCAAGAATACTGCCCGTTCTTAGATCTAAAACCAGATACTTATTTGAAGCAAACCCTTTTTCCTGAGCGTATAGTCCCTTTTCGTTAATAAAGAGAAATGTATAATTGTCATTCCTCCATAAAATAGTATTTGTATTAATATCGTACGCGGTTATTTTTTTGTGTCCGGGGAGGTCAGGTTTACTAAAAGTATGAAAGAAAATAATATCCTTTTCAACTGCTTCAATACTAACCCAGTATTTTTCATCCAATTGAAACTTTTTAAGGATTTTCTTCCCAGAGAAAAGATCCAAAACATGGAAATAAACCTGTTTTTCGTCAATGTCCCTAGTTTCAACAATCAGTTTTTCCGAATCAGAAAGGAGTAAACGCCAAATCTGCTTTTTATCGGAATATGAGTATAACTTTTTAATTTTCATCAATACCCTTTCTTAGGTTCAATTTTTGTCTAAATCTACTCTCTTCAGGTTTTCTAACCATAACATAAAGTTTTAGTCAACATTTGGCAAGTTATTGAATTTGGTAAATGAAAGTCCCTGGACTAAAAATTCTAATTGAATTTCTAACCTATTTATTATTAAATTGAGTTTAACTTAACAAGTTGTAAAACCTAAAGAGGGAGCCGGGATGTCTGAACAAACTGAAGAAGTTGTTCGTGATCATGATGATTACGAATTGAATCACACTGATAAACTGGTGGGTATATTTACTGAGCCTGTCAAGACTTTTTCATCAATAGCCAACTTTCCACTAAAGGGAAAAGACTGGGTTGTTCCATTGTTGATTCTCATCGTTGTAACTATAATCTCCAGCGTTCTTATGATGAGTAATCCAATAATAAAAAATGATGTTATACAGAAACAGCAGGCTGAAATTCAAAAAATGGTGGACGAAGGCAATATAACACAGCAGCAGGCTGACGCGCAGAAAAATGCCACAAGCGCCTTTATGGAAGGCCCTATTTTTGTCGCCGTTCAAGCCGTAAGCATTACAATTGGAATGTTTATCGTCTTCTTTGTTGTAACAGGTGTTTTTTATCTGTTTGTTAAATTTGCCATGAATGGAGAAGGCTCTTTCAAGGGTGTAATGGTCGCCTATGGATTGCCAATGTATATTGCCATGATTCAGGTAATAGTTGTTGTTATTCTGGCATTAACCATGGATAAACTTGTTTCCGGGATCAATCCAGCTGTCTTCTTGGGTATGGAAACTAAAGAGCTTGGCGGCTTTTTCCTCAGCAAGATAGATCCACTCTCAATTTGGTTTTATTCCGTCTTTGGTATTGGTTTAGCAAAACTTTTCAAGTCGGATGACACTAAAAAATATATTCTAATGGTACTTGCAGTATGGCTGGGTTCCAATATAATATTGTTCTTCATAGCACAGAGTATGCCTATGTTGGGCAGATTTATTGGGATGGGGTAAATAACTGCTTAGATATTAGACGATAGATTTTAGATGTATGACTGAAAATTTTTTAAGGGCGCGGAATGCGCCCTTTTCTTTATTGTAAAACCTTTATATCTCGTAAACTTCCAAACAACTTTCCCTTCAAATTCCTTATTAGAAGCAGCGGCTTTGTTTTTACATGATGCCATAAGTGCCAAAAATAATCCCTTTCAATTTAGATTAAAAAAGATATATTAACACATAGTTAAACACATTCGAGTAAAGTTGAAATGAATCCCCGGATTTTTATATGCTTAATAATATTATTTACTTCTCAAATCCAAGCTCAATGGGAGTGGGTGAATCCTCTTCCTCAGGGAGATACAATTGATGGGATTTATTTCTTTGATGAATCCAAGGGATATTTCTATACAAGGTATAATTTCTGGTTTACGGAAGATGGCGGCGAAAGTTGGGGAAATAAACATATAAGTAAGGATCGTGGTTATATCTCTTGTGTTTATTTCATTGACGAATATATAGGTTACTTGGGAACAACAGCCACAAATCCCGAGACACCTTTAATGGCAAAAACAATTGACGGAGGCAAAAGCTGGATTGAACTAACATTACCCGATTGGGTACACAGTCAAATAGAAGTGAATTTTATTGAAGACATTTACTTCATTAATGATACTACCGGATACATAAGCGTTAACAGTGTATTATTCTTAACAAAAGATGACGGCAAAAATTGGGACTTGGTCTTTACTCCGCTTGGTTTAGACATGTTTGAAAAACTGTTGATCTTAGATGAAAATAATATTTGGATATTTTCAAACGATCTTCCGAAAGGAGCGGCTTATACTAGTGATGGAGGAAACAACTGGGAATTATTCCCGGAAATTATAATTAATCACTTTTATCCTGTTGTTCAGGTTGTTGATGATATTGTCTGGATTAACGCCGAGTCCCATTTAGTTAGGTCAAACTTTGATGGAAGCAGTTGGAGTAAAAGTAAAAAAGATTCTTTAACAAATTTTTCGGGAATAAGTGATTTTCATTTCTTTAATGCCAATGAGGGTATCTTAACCTGTAACGAAGGATTATACATAACAAGTGACAGCGGAAACACCTGGTCGAAGTATAACAGCCAAGTACTTAAACATATAGCTATCATTAATAAAGAATTTTCATTTGGAGCTGTACTAAAAAATAAAATTATAAAAACCAGAAATTTTTGGCAGAACATTGATACGCTTACAACTTCATTTACTGACGGCGAATTAACAAGTGTGGACTATGTAAATGAAACCTGTATTTATACTGGAGGACGTTTTCCTCCTACGCTTTTTAAGTCAACCGACGGTGGTGAATCATGGGAAAAGAATAATTACATAGATAATGCAAACATTACTGGTATTGACTTTTACAATGAATCAGACGGATGGTTATTGACAGATGACGGAAGGATAATAATTACCAAAGATGGAGGGAATAATTGGACCGAGAAATCTATCAGTTCTTTTGCTCTTTACGCTAGTTACCGAATAAATCAAAATCTGGGATGGATTGTTGACAGAACGGAAATCTATAAAACAACTGACGGCGGAAATACATTTTTCAAATTAAACACACCAGTTACAAATGAACTTGTTTCAGTCTTTTTCACAGACTCATTAAATGGATGGGTAGGAACCTGGGATTACGATAATTCACAGTTTTACAGAACAAGAGATGGCGGACTATCATGGGAATTAGTACTGGAAAATGTTGGCAGCCGTGGGTTCCCAAGCATTCAATTCATTGATTCCTTTAATGGATGGACTGTTGGGTTTCAAAAAGTTTACAGAACTCAAGACGGCGGAAGTAGTTGGGAAGAAATTAACAATGATCTTCGCAGACCTATAGACATGAAATTTGCTGATAAGAATAATGGATGGTTGTTAATATTTCCTAGCAGCATCTATAAAACCAGTGATAGTGGTTATACATGGGAAAAACAAGCCTCACCTGTTTCCTGGCTTTTAAACGAAATTGGCATTCTTGATGCGAATCATGGAATCGCTGTTGGAAGTGATGGTCAAATAATAAAAACAGAAAACGGCGGAATAACAGAGCTAGAGGGGAAAACAACTTATAAAGTTATACCGGACAACTATGTTCTCTCACAGAACTACCCCAACCCCTTCAATCCAAGTACATCTATTCAATACAATTTGCCTGCGACTTCAGACGTAACGTTGACCATCTACAACATGATGGGACAGAAAGTACGCTCCCTTAAAAGTAGTGGTGCTCTACCCGGCACACAAAGCTTTACCTGGAACGGAACGAACGAGAACAATGAACGGGTTGCCAGCGGCATTTATATTTACAGGCTGCGCGCGGTTGGCAATGATGGAAGGACTTTTAGTAAATCCAGCAAAATGATGATGATCAAGTAAAAAGTTTGTAAAGTTGCAAGTTTCGAGCAGACTGGACGAGAGAAATCATCTCGCCCTTTTTATTACCGGGCAAATATTTTTTACTTCTCAGTATCAACCTCTTTATGACTTTAACAATAGAGCAATTCAGCAATGCAACAATTCAAATTCTACTTCTCAACAACTTTACGTTCAAATTCTTTTTTTAGCTTATTGTAATTCGCTTCATCTGTCCGGAAGGAAATTCTCACCTTATCATCAATATATTCCAAATCGATAACCTCAGTGGAGGCATGAATCTGCGAAATAAGTTTTGACTCGGTCGCCATCAGGTGGATGGTTTCTTCTTTGTATTTTGAGGAGTAGAATTTATCAAGAGTCTCTATTAGCAGATTGATATTCATTCCGCGCTCTGCTGAAATAGTAATGCTGTTTGGGTATTTATTCCTTACGTAGTCAAGTTTTTCCTTGTCATCAAGGATATCGACTTTATTAAAAACCTTTAACTGAGCTTTATTTTCGCAGCCGAGTTTCTTTAGTGTTTCATCAACTACCGCTATATGATCTTCAAAATAAGGATGAGTAATATCGATTACATGAAGAATATAATCAGCATCACGAACTACGCTTAGTGTTGTTCTGAAAGAGGCCACAAGATTGTGAGGCAGTTTACGAATAAATCCAACCGTGTCACTCAACATAACCTGTTTGTTCTTATCCAGCTGAACTGAACGAGTGGTGGAATCGAGAGTTGCAAAAAGTTTATTCTCTACCAGCACACCGGCATCTGTAAGCTTGTTAAGCAGAGTGGATTTGCCCGCGTTGGTATATCCAACCAGTGATGCCGTAACAAATTCTTTCCTGTTAGCGCTGGAAGTATTCGACTGCGCCTCAATCTTTAACAAACGTTCTTTCAGCTTTGATATTCGGGTGCGGATAATACGTCTGTCGGTCTCTATCTGTGTTTCACCGGGACCCTTGGTACCAATTCCGCCATGTTGTTTTGAAAAGTGAGTCCAGGCACGTGTTAACCGGGGCAGCATGTACTGCAACTGGGCAAGTTCAACCTGCGTCTTGGCTTCCATGGTTTGAGCATGCGCAGCAAAGATATCCAGAATAAGTCCGCTTCGGTCAACAATTTTTTTATTAATCAGTTTTTCCAGGTTCCGAACCTGCGTTGGTGTAAGGTCATCATCAAAAATAACCAGATCAATTTCATTCATCTCAACAAGCTGAACGAGTTCCTCGGCTTTTCCTTTCCCTACATAAGTCGCAACATCTGGGCGATCCCTGTCCTGTAAAACCTTAAAAATCGTTTCAGCTCCGGCAGTTTCTGTAAGCATTTCAAGTTCATCAAGGTGTTCCTGAACTTCTTCTCTGGTTTGCCGGCCAACCCTTACCGATACTAAAATCGCCCGTTCCAATTTGTCTTGCTTTATAATTTCGAATGACATGTTTTATTTTACTCTCAGTTCTGTTAAGTCTTTTTTAGAATTCCTGGAAACAACCATTTCCAGCAGTGCAAATATAAGCGCAAGAATCAAGAAATGTTTCATCAATTCAGTCCCTAGCAGATTATCCTGCTTAAGCTGATCAAGTTCCTGCTGATTAGTAAACGGGAATGACTTGATATTTAAACCGTTAAACAGCTCCTCAGTATCCTTTGCAGCAAAATAATTTGGATCTGATTCCATAGGGTCAGTATTTACTGCGCGGATGGAAGCGAGCGTGCCGTTTTTATAAATCCTGTAATACCCGGACTTGTAAATTTCTTTGTAAGTGAAATTATTCTTATTGATAAGTGCGTCCGGAGTTATCGAATCTTCAAGTTTGTCAGGAGTAATAATTTTCAGTTCTTTTAATATTTCCTTTGTTTCAATTACTAAATCATCACCAACCGTTAAGGGTTGCTGTTCATTGTTAGAACTGTTCAGATAAAAGACCGATCTTGCCAGCAGAGGAGCAAAAATACTTTTCAGGGGAAAGTTTCCCCAGTCTAAAGTCGGTGCTGAATTAAACAGCAATGATTTTTGATTGTCAATTATTAATTCCGAGAGAAATACTGAACCATCAGTAAGAATCGTTATTGGTTTTTCTGAAGTGCCCGCTCTTCGTGAATAATGTGTAAAGATGCTTGGGGAAGACAACTCGAATTTTTCCTTTTCAAAAAGGGACTGAAGCACAGGATGCTGGAATTCAACCTCCTTGAACTCAGCCAGAGAGTTTGCTCTCAAAGTACCGGCATCGACTCCCAGACTTTCGCAATACAACTTAAAGGCATTAGTTGAAAGTGATCGGCCCGGGAAGACTATTGCAGAGTGCCCGGAACTTACTAGTCTTGCTGCCTGCTCCGCAATACCTGCATTCTCCAGGAAAATGATTGAAACAGTTTTATCAGATGCGGTTGAACCCGGATTTAATGGAGTTAATACGTTAACTACGATATTTGAAGATTCGTCCAGGGCAGACTTAACAAACTTATAGTTATCCGGAATACCAGAATATATTGTAGCGTAAGTTATCCCGGAGATGAAGAGCGAGAGATAGGCGGAGTTATCAATAAGAATATCGTCTTCTTCAAGTTCAACGGTAACGGTAAGGAAGTTATCTTCCTCAAGCGTAAAAGAGAAAATAAGAGTAGTTGACTCGTTAGGCTGAAGACTGAAACTCTGAAGGCTTTTTCTTTTGTCGTTTACATATAGCGAAGCGGCCTGGTTTGAGACAGTTGTGCCTGAATGGTTTGTTACCAAAGCGCTTACGGAAACGTTTTGACCCTGCCTTAATATCTGACTATCTACTTTTAACCCGGAAATTGATCGATTATTAATTCCACTGTTTTCAAAATTGTAAATATAGAAGGAGTTTGTTATTCCCACAGGGATAGTATTTTTCATAGAGTCTACCGCAATATTGCTTTTCTGAATATCGCTCAAAAGATAAAATTCATTAACGGCGCCGGCTTTTTCTTTCGACAATAATATTGCCCTGTTTATGGCGGAAGAGATATTTCCTCTCTTATGATTCAGCTCAATTCCGTCAATGATTCTTTTCGCTGACTCAGCATTGGCAGGCAGAGTAATTAAGGAATCGCTTGTTGTTGTTATCAGATAGTTGCCGGAAACTTCATTAGTGTTTTCAACCATCCTGTTAATTACACTCTTTGCCAAATTGAAGTAGGAGCCGCCTTCGTCCAGTCTGCTCATGCTGAATGAATTATCAAGTATAAAAAATTGCGCTCTTTTCGTTCCACTATAAATTGGCAGGTTGCTCTGAACAGTAGGGCGCGCAAACGCCAGAACAATTGAGACAATAATCAGTACCCTAAGCAGAAGAAGCAATAATTGCCTGAACTTAAGTCTCTTTATTTTTGTCTGCTGAAGCTCCTTAAGAAATTTTAAGGAAGGAAATTCAACACGTTTCACTTTTCTTAAGTTTAGAAAGTGAAAAATAATGGGGAGTGTTGCAGCCAGTAATCCAAATAGTATAGCAGGGTTAAGGAATGTCATTAATAAATTCTAAACCGCCTTCAAAGATTGTTTATAAATATCTATAACCCGGTCAGTAAGTATCTCAGTGTCAAAATGATTAACCGCTCTTTCTCTTCCAGCATTCCCGAATTGAATTCTTAATTCTTCATTGGTAATTAGTAACTCCAGTTTTTCCACCAGGTCTTTTCCATCCTGCTTCCTGAACAGAAACGAAGTCACACCATCAACGGCAATGTCAAGTACTCCATCAGAATTTGATACAACAGTGGGCTTGCCCATGGACATAGCCTCAACAAGCGCAATGCCGAAAGCTTCTGAATGAGAAGGAAAAGCAAAAATATCCATTGAAGAAAGTACGTCACACGTATCTGACCGGAAACCGGTAAAAATTACTTTTTCTTTTAATCCTGAGTTTTCAACCAGGTCAATAATTTTTTGTCCGTAATTATCTTCTCCTCTACTCGGTTCACCAACAATCATAAATTTAAGATTATCATATTTTTGTGAAAGTATCTTAGCGGACTCAACAAATTCTTCGTGACCTTTCCCCCAGCTGAAACGGGCCAGCATACCAATAACAATTTCATCAGAATTGATTAAAAATTCTTCTCTCACCTTTTCTCTCTCTGCCAGCGAAGGATCGAATTTTTTTGTGTCCACTGAGTTGTGCAAAAGAAGCACTCTGTCTTCAGTCAGCGGACAAGTGTCAAGAAGGTTTTTCTTTATCACTTCGCTGATTGCCAGCGCGTAGGCAACACGATTATATATTAGCTTATGCAGCATGTCTTTTTTAACAATAAAAGAACCCACTTGTTTCGTCATTAATAAAGGAATTTTGGATGAACAGAACCATAACGCCGGAGTGAGTACCCACAAATCCTTTGAAGCCTGTGTGTGTATAAGGTCAAATCCGCCTGCTTTAACTATCCTGGCTATCTTTGCCGCCTCAATTGGATGTAAATACCCGAATGCTTTTACAGGATGGCATATAATACCTTTTTCCAAAGCGTTTTTGTGAATTTGGGAATCCGGGTAGCAGAGCAGTTCACTCTCAATGGCTCTTTTGTGCAATTGCAGAACGGAAGTGATGGCAAACATTTCCATTCCGCCCCAGCTTTGTGATAAACACGAGTATAATACTTTCATTAATATATTTTTTCTATTTTGGAATTCTTGAAGTAGTGAAAAAGAATTTCATCAAAGCTATATCCTTTTTCGCTCATAACTGCGGCGCCAATCTGGCAAAGCCCAACACCATGCCCCCACCCTGAGCCATGCAGAACAATTTTTTGGGGAATATCATTTTCTATATTACTTTTCTCAACAATGAAGGCTGAACTGTATAAATGAGATTCGGATAATGATCTTCTGATTTCAAGTTCTTTGCCAATGATCAATGTGTTCTTTGTGCCTACAATTTTCAGTTTAATTATTCTTGCAGAAGCTCCGCGCTCTACAGGAAGTAGATCTTTTATTTCACCAAAATCAACACCTGTCTTGCGGTTTATTAGTTCGCTTAGCTCTGCCTGGGTAAACTCTACTTTCCATCTGTAAAAATCTTTTGTCTCCTGGTCGAAATCAACTAAAACCTGAGCGAGTATCTTTTCATCTGTCGTATTACAGAAAGAGTTAGGATTACTCATTATCCAATTGCGCGCGTTAATCTCAATGGAAAAATCATAGTCATAGTCATCATCTTCAAATTTATAATCAGAAATTGCCGTTAAGTACTTGTGCTTTTTCTCTTCCCACACGTTTTCAAAATTTTCCGTTAAACCACCGCAGCATTTAGAGTAGCGGGTATCGCAAATCTCTCCTTCGCTTTTTAAAACCAATCCGCGAGTTGCCTCTATTGCTCTTTGAGCCGTTTTTGAAATAACCTTTGTAATGCCCTGATATCGCTGGCAATGATCGTCGGCGCAAACATCGTAATTATCATGGTCTTCCCTGTCATACCACTTTATTCGTTCACCTTCAGCACTCTCTTTTAACTTCGCCGTCGTTTTCTTGCTGCTCCTGTTATTCATTTGCGACACAAGCCAACTACGCGATACAATAGCGTGGGTTTTTAGGAATTCCAGAGAACTGTTCGGGCTCATTTCGGAAGAAATTACACTTATTAAATAATCACCTAAGGGGAGTTCATTAATGGCTGTTATTTCCTCGTTTTCAATAATAAATTTAAGAGTGCCGGAAAATCGCTGGTTTTCCATCCTTTCCCAGTGAAAACCTTTCCCGATAACAACATCAATAAGTTGAAATACGCTCTTTTCAAAAACAAGGGGTTGGAAGGCAAGATTATCCTTAAAAAGACGGCGCTCGTTATCACGGGTAAGAATGATCTCATTATTCTCTAATTCAACCGTAAAGTCTCCTTTAAGTGGTTTTCCATCTCCACCAATCAGGTAACCGCCCGAAAGATCGAAATGGATCTTCTTCGCCGAAAGTATGCCTATTTTTATTCTGGGTTCGTTCATAATATACTTAACCTAACATTGCAAATGAGTAGTTCAAATATGCTTAATTACTTCCTTTTTTGCCGGGTTTTGTTTCTGACCATAACAATTCAAAGAATATCATTAATTGCTAGCCTTATAAACAACAATTCAATACATAAAGCTTCTTGTGTTTTATATTAACTTTTTTATATTGCAAGGTAAGTTTTAATGATTATTAAAAAATATGAAAAAGAGAATCCTTTTCATCATTTTCCTCCTGTTAACCATAAGAATATTTTCGCAGATCAGTTATAATGATTTGGTGATTAATGAAATCATGCACAGCCCAGTAGACGGAGAACCTGAATGGATCGAATTATATAATAACACTGATCATAATATTGATTTAAAGGATTTTAAATTCGAGGATTCCGGTTCATCAGTAGTTTTGACAACAACAAGTTTGATAATAGAGAGCAAATCCTTTTTAGTCATTTCTGACAATAATACCCTCGGCACTTTTTACATTTACCCATTTACGATTTTGGTGAAGTCAATACCATCATTGAATAATAGTGGTGACGAATTAAAAATACGCGCTTCAGATGGTACTCTTATTGACTCAGTGGCATACTCTTCATCCTGGGGCGGCAAGAACGGTGTGTCGCTTGAACGAAAGAATTATTTGGGTGATTCAAACTTGATCTCTAACTGGGGGTCATCAGTCTCCACTGATAAAGCAACGCCCGGGAAATACAATTCATTATCACCTCGTGATTATGACTTGTCGGTTGATGATATTCACGTCAGCGGGGAATTTGGTTTTGAAGATTCCAGTGTCGTTATAAGGAGCAGCATTTCCAATATTGGGTTAAAGGAAGCCTCGGGTTTTTACGTCCAGTTGACTGATCTGACAGCCAACCTGGAATTACTGGAAAGAAAATACGATAGTCTTCCGCCGGGCAATAGCGTCTCAGTATTAGTGGTTTATGATAGCCTGAAAATCGGAGAACACACCATTAATTGTTCCGTAAATTTTTATAAAGATGAAGTAAGCATGAATGACAACAAAGAGTCTGTCTTTACAGTCCACCCGAAAAAGTACTCTTATAACAACATAGTAATAAATGAAATTATGTATCAGCCTGACAACGATGAACCGGAATGGATTGAAATTCTTAATCGGGGGAATAAAAAAGTGAATTTGAATTCCTGGTATGTTTATGACTCTTATAACAAAGTAAAGTTGCCGGATACATCATATTATCTGCAGCCAGGGCAATTTCTTATCTTAAGCGATAAGGAAAATCTAAGGAGTCATTATGACACTATTCCTTCTCAAATATTAAAACTTTCCCTGCCTTCGCTCAATAATACTTATGACGAAATTGTTTTGAAGGACTACCATGGTAATACAATTGACAGCGTGAAATATGAAAAGACCTGGGGCGGTAGTACGGGAGTGACTTTAGAAAGAATTTTACCCGAAGGCCCATCATACAACTATGAAAATTGGGATTCATCAATTAGTAAACAGGGGGCAACTCCCGGAACAAAAAATTCGATCACAAAAAAGAACTACGATCTCGAATTGCATTCATGCTCATACAAAGAGGAGTATGCTCTTTTAGGTGACACTATAACAGTATTGTTAGAAGTGGTGAATCGTGGGATTCAGACTCCCGAAAAGTTTATGCTTTCTGTTTCCAATCTTGATGAATTTGCAGTATCAATGATTCTATATGAGCGAGAGTTCAATCCAATATTTATTTCTGATACACTTTCATTTCAACTGGAATTATTTGGATTGAGACGGGGGTATAATTTTTTGGAGTTTCAAATTGATTTTGCTGATGATGAATTTGATGAGAATGACAATTATTCCCTGGAGATTTACTGCGTGGAAATCAACATTAATCCGGGGGATATTTTAATAAACGAACTGATGTTTGTTCCTGCTGGTGATGAGCCTGAGTGGATTGAATTATATAATACAACGGATCACCAAATTAATTTAAAAGGGAGTTCTTTCTGTGATCAGGGAAATAGGAATCATTTCATCACCGAAGATTGTCTGGTGGAGTCCAAATCATATTTAGTTCTGACGAAGTCCATAAACGACATGTATAAATATGGGCAAATTGACAACCTCCACGAGACGAATCTGCCCAGTATGAATAATGACCATGATATAATTTGTTTTACCGACTCACTTAATAGGGCTATTGATTTAATTGAATACGGAAATGAGTCGGGTATAGAAGGGCGTTCACTGGAAAGAGTAAGTTTGACGGAGCCAACAAATAATGTTACTAATTGGAAATTTTCAGAAAGTGAACTGGGGGGCACTCCCGCTCAAATTAATTCAATTTCAAAACAACTGTTTGATTTAAGAGTCGATTCTGTATCATATAGACCTACCATCCCTGCGTTGGGCGAAAACCTGGATCTGATTGTGAAAATCGAAAATGTTGGAATCACTCCCATTGCACCCATAATAAATGTTGAGTTAATAAATGATGGTCTTCATCAGGAGCTTTATAACGAGGAGCAAACTGTATTAAATCCTGATCAGAAGAGTTCCTTTTTGATAAATAATATTGCAGTTATTAATGAGCCCTTGATTTTACAAATCGAATGCATTTGTGAGCTGGATGGTAATCAAAAAAATAATTCGAAGCACATATCTATTTTCCCTTCATTAAAAAACATCCCTTTACTTATGAATGAAATCATGTATCAACCAGAAAACGGTGAACCTGAATGGATTGAATTTTACAATTTTTCCGAAACTACCGTTAACCTGAAGGGGATGAGGATAAGCGATATTTCTTCGGGGTCAGAAGGTATCGAAATTGAAACAAACTTTAGAATTGCACCGGGCGATTATGGAGTTGTATCCAGAAGTGAGACGATTACTGCCTATCACGAAAAACCCCTTAATTTTGTTACGTGTGATTTTGAAACGTTAAATAATGATATAGACGGGGTTGTTATTAGAGACTTTTACATCAACACTATTGATTCCGTTACTTATGGTAGAAGTGTTTCTTCGATACGTGGTTATTCACTTGAGAGAAGATCCTTTAATAAATTTTCCTATGATTCTACAAATTGGGTTAGCAGTGTTGATGAAGAGAAGTCCTCACCAGGGCGAACAAATTCTGTTAGGATGCCTGATTGGGATCTTGTTGTTGAGTCAATTACGTATTTCCCTCTTAAACCGATGAGAGGAGAAGATATCTCTGTTGATGTATTGATTAAAAATCAAGGAGCTCTGAATTGCGCAAACGTCAGACTTGTAGTCGGAGAAATCATTGATGGGGCGGAAAATGAGCTGGCAGAAAAACTAATATTAATGATAGAGCCGGATGAAGAATTAACAGTGCGATTTGAGGACATTACTGAACTTGAGAGCAAACTAAATTTATTTGCCAGAGTGTGTGTGGCGGATGATGAAGAACCGAATAACAACTATAAGTCAAAGGTTATTTGTCCGGGATTTGGTAAAGGCTCCGTATTGATTACTGAATTTATGAGCGCTCCCCTACAGACTGAAAATGAATGGGTGGAGGTGTATAATAACTCGGATTATTCAATTGATTTAAGTGGCTGGACAATTAGTGATGTTTCCCCAAGAATTGCTCCTGTGATCATTTCTGAAACTAATTTGATTTTAAATGAGAACGAATACCTTGTATTATGTAAGTATCCCATTTCGGCACAAAATCTGCTTGCCGATGGAGTTATAGCTTTGTGCGTTGATTTTCCTTCACTCGGGAATACGGAGGATGGAATTGTTTTATATGATTCCTGGAATAATGCTATTGACAGTGTTTACTATAACTCCGAATGGGAAATTGAAAAGGGAATTTCACTTGAGCGAATTGATATGAATTCCACTTCTACAGATAAGAGTAATTGGTTCAATTCAATCTGTATCTCCGGCTGTTCTCCGGGGGTGAATAATCCGGTTTCTGAATTAGGTTCTTTGCCTGCTAATTCACTCATAATAAACGAGATAATGTATGAACCCGATGCTTCTAATAGTGAGTTCATCGAGATATATAACAGGGAAAACTATAATGTTGAGTTGGCGGGTGTTTCACTTTGGGTTGGTGATGATGATTTATGTTTGTCTCCTTCGGTGTTAAGCCTGCCTGGTAACGCGTTCTTCATTCTCGCCAGTGACTCCTCAATATTTGAAAACTATCCATGGCTTGATGAGGAAAATTATCTTGTCAGAGTCTGCCCTTCAGGCTTCACACTGCCAAATGATGGTACAACACTCACCATATCAGATTTTGGAGGAGCGCTTATTGATTCTGTAGAGTATACGGAAACACTTCACAATTCCAATGTTTATTCAACGAGGAACAAGTCGCTTGAACGGATTTCCCTTTCAGAGACGAATCGAACCAATTCAAATTGGACTACTTCCGTAAGTGCTTTTGGAGCCACTCCGGGTAAAGTAAACTCTGTTTTTACAGAGTCCATTTCAACCGAGCTTAAATTAAGCATTTCACCTAATCCCTTTTCGCCGGATAGTGACGGGTTTGAGGACTTCACTATCATTTCCTATAATCTGCCCAATCCCATTGGTCGGGTTAGATTAAGAATTTACGATAGCATGGGGCGGCAGGTACGGGAAATATTTAACAACCACCTAACCGGAAGCAGCGGTGAAGTTATCTTTGACGGTCTCGACGAATCAGGACGCCCTTTAAGAATAGGAATGTACATTGTTCTTTTCGAAGCAATCGACTCCGGAACGGGCTACTCCGAGGTTATTAAAGAAGTGGTTGTGGTTGCGAGGAAACTGTAAACCATCCGGACAAAGTTTTACAATTCAATTATAGATCATCATGCGCATTATAATGCGCAAAACTCTCTTTTATTCAAATATATAAAAGTAAAAAAAAGGAGATGCGCATCATCGTGCGCATTTAACTGAATCAAAAAATAATTGACATAAGAAATTTAGCAATTAATTGGGATCAATTATGAAACTATCAAGAGAAGAAATACGAAAAATCACTTAAAAAATTTCTGAAATTTACTTCAGAAAAACACTCAGGAATCTAATCTCTGCCTGGTTAATGCAGGATAAGAGAATAAGGGACAACAAGGTTAAAAACTTCCCCCCACCAAACCAATAAGATAATATTCCCCCCTCACAGCAAAAAAATTATTATTTTATCGCATATTATAATCCAAACGAAATCCTGCAAAAACTATGAGCTTATTAAAATTACACCTTATTCCATTACTTGTTCTCTTGGCTGTTCAACTTCTTTATTCAAAAGAAGCGGTTGAAGAGAGAGACAACTTCCGTATCGAACGGCTCTCACTTGAAGAAGGGGTGGCGCATAACATGGTATTTGCCATAGTGCAGGATAAACGCGGATTCATGTGGATTGGCACCATGCTTGGCTTAATTAAATATGATGGTGCAAAGTATACTATATACCGAACCTCGCCGGAAGACCAGAATACACTCTCTAACGATGACATCACCGAAATAATAGAAGACAACGATGAGCAACTTTGGATTGGCACTTACAGCGGCGGGCTAAATATTTATGATAAGGACAAAGGGGTTTTTACACGGCTTAACGTTGACTTTTTTGATTTGAAAGGAAAATGGAATGGCATGGTGTGGTCCCTGGCCGAAGATAACTTTGGCAATATTTGGGTTGGCACCTACGAAGCCGGCATAATTAAGATAAACAAGAAAACCCTAAAGTATAAATTTTACAAAAACAACCCTGAAGACGAAAACTCTATAAGCATTAATGCCATTAGTAAAATAATCTCGGATGCCGATGGCACAGTCTGGGTTGGTTCTAACGATGGCATTCTTCACAAGTATAACCCCGAGACGGATAATTTCACTCGTCTAAACAAAATTGATAACGGACGTAAAGCCACATTCGCGGTTATCACGGAAATATTCGAGGGCAGCGAAAACATACTATGGGTAGGCACCGAGCGTGGTTTGTATGTTTTTGATAAGACAATTGAAAAATACAGAAGCAAGGGGGAAAAAGAGTTCTCTGCTTTTACGGGTCAATTAGTAAATTGTGTGTATGAGGATAAGAGCGGGAAAATCTGGATTGGTTCAACTAACGGACTGCATGTATTTAATAAATCACTGGAAAAACTGGCTCACTTCATGCATAACGAAATTGATCCCCACTCCCTGAGCAGCAACATAGTTGTTGATGTTTACGAAGATATGTCCGGTGTTGTATGGGTTGGCAATTATCTTGGTGGTGTAGATAAGGTTTATGTCAACCAGGATAAATTCAATCTTTATCGGCGTAACCCAAACGCCAGCAATACCTTCAGCGACAACCATATTTTTGGAATGGCAGAAGATAAAGACCGCAACATTTGGTTGGCTACAAATAACGGGCTTAATAAGTTCAATAAGAAAGAAAACAAGGTGGAGGTTTTCACCTATCACGATAATCGAAGGTCTGTTGTTAGCAGTAATCAAATTCGTGCTGTAGCTGTTGATGAAAATAATGATTTGTGGATCGGTACTACTCAGGGTTTGGATAAGTATGATCTCGTATCCGGAATCGCGCGACATTATACTAATAATTATCTAAACAGACTTAGCTTAAGTGACAACGTAATAACAACAATTCTGATTGACAGCAAAAAGACCATGTGGGTAGGCACTTTCAGAGGACTGAATAAGTTTTACCCAAGCAGTGATATGTTTATCCGCTACCTTCCAAGTTTATTTGAGCCTTCAACGAACAGCGAAAGAATATCAGCACTTTTTGAAGACAGCGAAAAGAATCTGTGGGTGGGCACATACCGCGGCCTGTTCAGGAAAAGTCCTACTTCCGAAGAATTTGTCTCCTTCAGGCATGAGCAAAGTGATAATACTACTCTTAGCCACAACTACGTCTTTGCTATACACCAAGACTCCGAGGGAGTGTTGTGGATTGGTACCGGAGGAGGATTAAACAAATTTGACAAAGAGACTGAGACATTCACTTACTTTGACGAATCTGATGGATTACCGGATAGAGTTATCAGAGGGATTCTGGAAGATGATAACGGACTTCTGTATTTAAGCACAAATAAGGGAATATCGAGATTTGATCCGGACAAAAATAAATTTTACAACTATGATATTGGAGATGGACTTCAAAGTAACATGTTTGTCGAAGGCGCCTTTCTTAAAAGAAAGAATGGAGAAATGCTTTTTGGAGGTATTAATGGATTTAATTCCTTCTTCCCAAGTAAATTGAAGCCAAAATCGTTTGTTCCGCCGATCTATATTACATCAGTAAAAAGATTTGATGAAGAGCTTGTTTTTGATAAAGAGATTACCACTGTTAAAGAAATTGTGCTTGATTACTCAGATAACTTTATAACTTTTGAATTTGCCGCTCTCGATTATGTTAACCCCTCGAAGATTGATTACGCCTACATGTTGACTGGAATTGATAACGACTGGGTATACTCCGGCAATAACGCCAAAGCAAGTTATACAAATCTTCCGCCGGGAGATTATATGTTCCAGGTTAAAGCAACCAATAGCGATAAGGTTTGGAGCGATGAAATACTAGAACTGACATTGATCATCACCCCCCCTTTTTGGCGTACCTGGCAATTTAATTTACTGTTAATCGCGGCTTTCGTAATAATATTTTATTTGATCTATAAGATGAAAGTTGATAGCGAACTAAAAAAAGCAAGGGAAATTGAAGAAATAAGAGTTCAGGAAAATGAAAAAGTAAGAAAGAAAGCCGCTGACGACTTCCATGATGAATTGGGACACCGATTAACAAAAATCTCACTATACGCTGAGATTATGAAAAGAGGCAGTAAAAACACAGAGGATAAAAACAATGAATATCTCGAAAGAATTAGCGAAATAACCAAGGGATTATCGACTGGCGTGAGGGATTTTATTTGGACTCTGGACCCCGGCAAAGACACCCTGCATGAAACGGCTATCAGACTAAAGGATTTTGGAGATGATTTATTTGATGGATCCGGAATTGCATTCAGAGTAAGCGGCATATCAAAGTCGTTTGAGAAAATAAAACTTTCCATGGATTGGAGACGGCAGATTACCCTAAGTTTTAAGGAGGCCATGAACAATGTTTTAAAATATGCCCGATGTTCAAATGTTGAGATAAAATTCCAACTTGATGGGGAAAATCTTCAAATAACACTTAAGGACGACGGTGCGGGGTTTGATATTGTAAAGGAATCCAAAGGGCGAGGGTTAAGAAACATGCAATCCAGGGCTGACAACATAAAAGGTAAAATTGACATTGTTTCGGAAATAGGACATGGCACAACTGTAATCTTTAATGGGAAGATAACAGTCTGATTGGAATCAAATTTCGAAATGGTTATTATAGAGATGCAAATTAACAACTCATCCAGGCCGGGGTAATTATGATATCTGTTGCAATAGTTGAAGATCATCAGGAAATAAGGGAAACTTTATGCATGCTAATAAATGGAACAGATGGTATAGAATGTATAAATACTTATCCGGATTGTGAGTCTGCGATTGAGGGTATTGAAGAGGACCTCCCCGATGTTATGCTCATGGATATTGGCTTGCCCGGAATGTCTGGCATAGAGGGAATAAAAATCATAAAGCAAAAACATCCTGATGTAGATTTTATTGTTCTCTCCATTCATGAAAATGATGAAAATGTTTTCAATGCACTTTGTTCCGGCGCTACCGGTTATTTAATAAAAGAGACGCCTCCCGCTAAGATCATTGAAGCCATTAAGGAGGTTCGCGAGGGTGGCTCACCCATGAGTACTCAGATTGCGAGAATGGTTGTCGGATCTTTCAAAATTCACCCTTCTCCATCGTTAACCCATAGGGAAACCGAGGTGTTATCTCACCTGTGCGAGGGGGAGAGCTACAAGATGATAGCCGACTCACTTTTCATCAGTGAAGAAACCGTAAGAAGACACATCAAAAGTATTTACAAAAAACTCGAAGTCCATTCTAAATCCGAAGCAGTAGCAAAGGCAATTAAAGATAAACTTGTTTGATGATTTTTGCGGTTTCCCGTTAAAATGACCCGTTTGGGTCATAGACTTCTTCTCTTTCATGTGTTATTATTACACTGTAAGTCTGAGCAGCTTACAAACAAGTAAAAAATTGCATAATAGTTACCTCTCAACAAATCAGGCTACGTATCCCGGGGGGCTTGAATCCGGCGCAGCCTGATTTTATTTTAAACAGTTTTCGAAAGGAATTGTTTATGTCTCTAAGGAAAGCATTACTCTCGTTTATTTTTATTCTTTTTATAAATCCTCTACACGCACAAAACACACCAACTCCACCGCCCGAAACAAGCCAATTTGATTTCTGGGTTGGTGAATGGATTGCTGAATGGGAAACTCCGGAAGGTGAAAAACAATATGGCTCGAACTCAATCGCCAAAATTCTTGACGGGTTCGTTATTGAGGAAAATTTCAATGGTAATCCGGCTATGCCCTTCCTGGGCAAGAGTCACTCAGTCTATAGCGTAGCAAAAAGGAAATGGTTACAGACCTGGGTCGACAATAACGGTGGGTATCTTGATTTTGAAGGTGAATTTGAAAACGACAAAATGATCTTGTCACGAAGCTTCACTTCCCCCAAAGGAAGTAAAATCCACCAAAGAATGATATTTTATAATATTTCAGAAAATGAATTTGACTGGAATTGGGAATTATCCACAGATGATGGAAAAACCTTCAATCTTAGCTGGAAAATTCACTATTCCCGTAAAAAATAAAATTATTTGGTTTGAAAATAAATTTTGACTGGTTAGCTTATGTTGTTATTAGAACAAAACAGGCTAATTAGTCATGGCTCAACAGCTTATCGATGTTTGGAAGGAAAATCTTTCTCAAAAAAGATTCAGATATGTTTTTGTATTTTCGCTATTAACCCTCGTAGCGTTACTGATTTTCCTCACAAATTTTCTCGAATATGTCGAAAACAGATCGGGTTCAGTGCTAAATGACCCCATTCTCTCCCTTTTTGAACCATTAGACCTGACCTGGTTAATATTCATTTTAATCTATGGTTCTATCGCGGGCGTAATTGTTACCCTTTCTGGAAGTCCAAGGTTATTATTAACGGGTATTCAAACTTACGCCCTGATGATATTCATAAGAATTATTGCAATGTATGTATTACCCCTGGAACCGCCAGTTAAAATGATTCCCTTAATTGACCCGGTAGTGGAAATTATTGGTGGCACGGGAGTAACATTAACAAAAGATTTGTTTTTTTCCGGACATACTGCAACATTGTTTCTTTTCTTTCTTGTTGTTGAAAAGAGGTGGATAAAAAACATATTACTCGTTTTTACCTTTTTAGTAGCTTTTTTTGTTCTTTTGCAGCATGTTCACTACAGCATTGACGTTCTTGCCGCCTTCGGAGCTGTTTATTGTTCTTACAAGGTTGTTTTAAAGCTTCAATCCACTTTCTTTCTTAAAATTTAGGAATTATTAATAAAACTCTTCTGTTAATACTTCACACATAACAGACGACTACCTGGTTTGATTAACGACAGCACATATTATCATTTTCTCAACTTGCTTCTTGATGGAAAACGTAAAGAATGTACTATAGTAATTACGGATTTGATTAATGAAAATGAACCCCGAGAGAAAATATATATAGAGCTTTTGCAAAAATCTATGTACCGTGTCGGGCAGTTATGGGAGAACAATAAAATTTCCATTTCCAAAGAGCATCTCGCCACTCAAATCATAAAACATATATTGAATTTGATACAGTTCAGAAGTAATGGTATCGTTCAAAACGGCAAAAAAGCAGTTATTGCATGCGTTGAAAAAGAATTTCATGATATTGGCGCACAAATGATAGCTGATTTTCTTGAACACAATGGTTATGAGGTATTTAATCTTGGCGCAAATGTCCCGGGAAATGACATCATCAGCACCATAGAAGAGTTTGATCCTGACTTAATTGGCATTTCAAGTAATTTTTACATTAATATTATTCGACTTACTAAGCTCGTTGAAGAAATCAATTATAAGTTTACGAATAAGGAAATAATAATTGGCGGGCAGGCATTATTAAACTACGATCCTGATGTTCTTCATAAATTTCCAAACATTCACTACATACCGGACTTGCACTATCTTAAGGATTACCTTGAGGGCAACTTTAGTTAGACAGAAGCTCTGTTGAGCCCCTGCCTCTATAATTCTATTTAATCAGGTAAATTTCTTCCTGTCTTGGCGAAATAAATTCACACCCATCTTTTGTAATTACTACTTCTTCTTCAACGGTCGCTATTCCGTAACCTTCAATTGTAAGTCTTGGCTCAACAGTATAAACCTGCGCTTCTTCAGTTTTTAAGTAGGGCAGATTGCCATATCTTTCCCATCTGGGGCACAATAAACCGCTGCCATCATGAGCTGCTTTACCAATCTGATGACCCAGCGCGTGAGGATATTCAGCGTATCCATTTTCTGTGATGTGATTACGAGCTAAGTCGTCAATTTCACAACCCTGCATTCCGGGTTTTAACTGGGCAACAGCTTTTGAGATAGATTCGTTAATTACTCTGAATCCTCTTTCAACCTCATCGGGAGCAGTTTCTTCCCCTTCCTTTAGAACATACCATGTTCTTTGAAGGTCAGCACAATATCCTTCGTATTTAACGCCAAAATCCATGTTGATAACGTGACCGCGTTCTATGGTTCTGTTGGTTGGTCCGGAGTGCGCACCTGCAGAATCGGGTCCCGTAAAAACAGCCGGACAATGTTCACGATCCCAGGAAAAATCGAGCCCTCTTTCCTCAACGAGATTAATAACAAAATCAGCAACATCTTTTTCAGTAAGACCCGGTTTTAAATATTTAGTAACTTCGTCAAAAATGCTCAGGGTTTCTTTGATAGCCACTTTCATAAGGGCAATTTCTGAGGGAGCTTTTCTTCCTCTTAATGCAGCAACAATTTCTTCTGAGGAAATAAGCCTGTTCACATAGTCAGTACCTTCAAGATGGTTAAGTAATTCCAGGTACATACCATGTGTTAAACCATCCGCAATAGTAGAGTTAGTTGAATAATTTATTGCTATTTTTTTGGGGTCATAACCTTTTATTGTTTCGAGCAAGTCTTCTTTTACCGACTTTAAATACCCTTTAATTATTTCAAACGTACCAACTGATTTCATGTTAGCTTCTTCAAGCGAACCAATAATTGCAATCCTGTCGCCTGATTTTGTTAGTATAAAGGCAGATGACCACGTGGCGCCGGTACCTGTTAACATATCCATCATAGGATCTTTCATGTTGCCGGTTTCCCTAACAAAGGTTAACCACATATCAACATCTTTTTCTTTTAATATTTCTATTGCCTGTTTTTGTTTTTCGAGAACCATTTCTTTTGACATTTATTACCTCATCAGGTTGATTTAATTATGACTTTCTTGGGGGTTGAAATAAGTAAGAATAAATCTACCCATTTGCTCCCCCTTTTTCAAGCCAATGCAATTTTGATTTAAAAGTTTTCATCCCTTTAATGGGAAGTTATTCCTTTGAATAAAACATTCATTTGAGTATCATTGCAAAAAATTTCTAATGCTGACTTGGACATTACCTATCAAATATTAATTCTCTTTGCCGTTGGCTCCTTAGCCGGATTTATGAATGTTATGGCAGGCGGGGGCTCTTCCATAACACTGCCGGTTTTAATTTTTTTGGGGCTTGATGCAACTACCGCAAATGGAACTAACCGTATTGCTATTATCATCCAGAATATTTCAGCCGTTTACTCCTTTAAGCAGGAAGATTATTACGAGTTCAAAGAGAGCCTTAAGTTGTCGTTGTTCGCGCTTCCGGGCTCGGTAATTGGCGCTATAGTGGCAGTAAGGATTGATGACGAACTCTTTAAAAGTATACTTGCTGTTGTTATGATACTTATTGTTATTACCATGATAATACCCCGTAAAAAAAATGTTTCCAATTCGGTAGTATCCAAAGGGCGCAGGATTGCCTTATATGCGTCTATGGTTGGAATTGGATTTTACGGAGGTTTTATACAGGTTGGAGTTGGCTTTATATTGATGGCCTCCCTTCACTATTTATCCAGATTGAATTTAGTTTACGTTAATATGCACAAGGTTTTTATCGTGTTGATTTATACCGCTCCTGCTCTTATAGTATTTATAATTTCAGGTAATATCAATTGGTTTCTGGGATTGAGTCTTGCCTGTGGAAATGCCGTGGGCGGTTGGTGGGCAGCCAAAGCCTCTGTTAAAAAGGGTGAAAAAATTGTTCGTTTTGTTTTGATTGGCGCAATATTAATTATGGCTCTGAAACTTCTAAAGGTTTTTTAGTCATTCGTTTCGAATTTTTTAACAGCTTTATTTAGTCTGTCCATAATTGCCCGCCCAAGTCCTTTCTCTTCAATTTTTTCAACAAGGATAATATCTATGTCTTCATTCTCAAGCTCGTGTAAAAAGGCAAAGAGATTGGCTGAAGCTTCATGAAGATTTCCGTTTTGGGTTAGTCTTTTCGTTATGCTAAAATTATGTTTCGAAAAACTGTCTGAGAAAAGAAGAGAACCAATTTTTGCTCCTTCATTTCTTTTAAGTGATTCTTCACTAAGAAATTGGATTTCTTTTTTAGGGGCATAATGATATGGAAGCATTCCGGGGGCTATGGGATTCTCGTCGCTATACTTGTTAATTTCAATCTTTCCAACAATGGATTCAAGTTTTTCCAGATCAATACCACCGGGTCTGAGTAGTTCATATTTATCATCCAGCACTCTCAGTATTGTTGATTCAACGCCAACCTTACAGGGCCCGCCATCAAGGATACAATCGACCTGATTACCCAGCTGCTTTTTTACATGCTGCGCTGTTGTGGGACTAAGCATACTAAACTTATTTGCACTTGGAGCTGCAATTGGTGTTCCGGATTTTTCAATTAACGATAGAGCCACCGGATGATTTGGCATTCTCAGTGCAACAGTAGGATGACCGGCTGTAATAATCTCCGGAACCAGATTCGATTTAGGAACAACTAAAGTTAGTGGTCCGGGCCAGAAATTTTTAATTATTTGTTGAATCTTGTCGGAATGTAAAAGAGATAGTTGATTAAACTGGTCTAGAGAAGAAATATGAAGTATGAGCGGGTTGAAGGATGGTCGTTCCTTCACTTCAAAAATTTTTGCTGCGGCTATAGGATCAAGACCATTCGCACCCAATCCATAAACTGTCTCGGTAGGGAACGCAACAAGCTTTCCCTTTCGAATCATCTCTGCTGCAATATTTATATTTTCAGCGTTTGCTTTTACAATGTTCATTTGATGCTTATTCTTTTTCTCAAATATAACTAAATATTTCCTTTCAGTATTTTATTTAGCATTTTGCAAAACAAATTATTATCATTTCCATTATCCACTAATCGATGACAAATGAAAAACGGACTTGAAGGATTAAGAGCAGAAGAGAAAGTAATCTTTGAACGACAACTAAACAGAGAGATTCTCTTCAGTGAAAAACTCAGAGTTACTTTGTTAGGTTTCGCGTATCTTTTCTTTTTTATTGTCTTTGCCAGCCTTACCACAATTTTAAGATCGCAGCTTGAAGGCATTGTCGTTGATTTCACCCCAATATATATTGCCGCTCTAATGTTTATTGTTTTTGCCGGAAGAGAATTTGTTCTGAGGGCGACAATTGATAAAGTGATTAATGGAAAACTTAGTATTGATTATCAGAAACGAGACAATTTTAGATATATTAATACTATTACTGAAATGAGTGTTCCGACACTTATTATGATTGTCTTCGCCATATATTTTAAATCCAACTTTGTATTTTCAACTCCCGTTGTACTTCTGTATATGATAATGATAATGCTTACAACCCTTAGTCTTAACTACAAGATGTCGCTTGTTGCCGGCGCCACAGCAGCTATCGAGTTCCTCCTTACGGTATTATTTTTTCTAAATACAGGCGGAGTCAGTGAGGAATTGGCATATATGAATAAGCCCTATATTTATATAGCCAAAAGTCTGCTTCTGCTTTCGGGGGGCGCAATTGCCGCTATAATTGCCTTTCAACTCAGAAAAAGGATATACAATTCTTACGCTGCCATCTTCGAGCATAATCGTATAGTGAATCTGTTTGGCCAGCAAGTATCACAGCAAATTGTTGATGAATTGATAGCTAACAAAGACGAAAATGTTAGCAAGCGTAAATTTGTGTGTATTATGTTTCTTGATATAAGGGGTTTTACTCCCTTTGCAGAAAACAGAGAACCGGAAGAAATAATCGCCTACCAGAATGAAGTATTCGGGTTTATGATTGAATCAATAACCCGCAATAATGGAGTAATTAATCAATTCCTTGGTGATGGTTACATGGCTACTTTCGGCGCACCGGTTTCGTGGGGGAATGATTGTCAGAATGCAGTTAAAGCCGCTCTTGAAATTGTTACCACTCTTAAAGAGAAGAATGATAATAAAGAATTCAGGTATACTGAAATAGGGATAGGCCTTCATGCAGGATATGTTGTTGCTGGAAATGTCGGGACTCAGGTTCGCAAACAATATTCCATTACCGGCAATACTGTTATTCTTGCTTCCAGAATTGAACAACTTAACAAGGAGTATAATTCTCAGCTCTTGATATCTGAAGAAGTTTATAATAAAGTAAACCACCAGGAATTTGAAAGCACGCTTCTTGGAGAGGTAGCTATTAAAGGAAGAGAAAAACCAATTAACATTTATAAATTATACTAAAGGGTTGTCATGTCAACTAGAGAGTATAAAGAATTTTGTAAACTTCTTTCCGAAGTGAGTGGAAAAGTAATCAAACAGTATTTTAGGGAAGATTATAAGATTGATATTAAGAGTGACAAAACCCCCGTTACCATAGTCGATAAAAAAGCCGAAGAAGTAATGCGCGAACTTATCATGAAAGAATTTCCGGAACATGGAATATTGGGCGAGGAATTTGGATCTCATAATAAAGACTCGGAATATCAATGGATTCTTGACCCCATTGACGGCACAAAAAGCTTTATATGCGGAGCTGTTACCTTTGGAACTCTTATTGGGCTTCTTAAAAATGGCGAACCAGTTCTTGGAGTAATTAACCAGCCTATATTGGACGAATATCTGATTGGCGATAATCTTACAGCTGAGCTGAATGGCATAGAAGTATTTGCCCGCGATTGTGCAAACATAGAAGATGCTGTACTCCTTACAACCGATCATTTGAATATTGGAGAGTACCAGAGTTTGCCAAATTTTGAGAACCTTATAAGAAAGGTAAAACTTTACAGACAGTGGGGCGACTGCTACGGTTATTATTTACTGGCTACCGGGTTTGCAGACATTATGATAGATGCTATAATGTCGACCTGGGACACCATGGCTTTGATCCCTATAATACGCGGCGCTGGTGGAGTTATAACTGATTATCAGGGGAATGATCCGGTTAAAGGAAATAGTATTATTGCAACAGCCAGAAGCATTAATGAAGAGGTAATACAGATATTAAATCAATAATATTTTTTGAAGTCCTTACAAACAAAAAAAGCTTCTTCCGAAATTCGAAAGAAGCTTTTCTTTTAGAAAAAGTAAAATTACTTTTCTTCTATAGCATCAACAGCACAAACGTCTACGCATGATTTGCAGTCGTTGCACAATTCAGGAACAATAAAGGTATGATCTTCTGACATAGCTTCTTTTGTTTCGCCATTAAGTTCATACGATGCACCTGCATCATAAATTGCATTGCTTTCACATTCGTCAATGCAAGCAGCACAGTTGATACATTCGTCAGTAATTACCATCATGATTCGTAACTCCGAATATTTTTATTAATTGGACATAACTAAATTATACCATCCCAGAATAAATAACAAGATTTTTTCATCTTAATATCAAGAAAAATGAAATAACCAATAATCCGTATAACAAAACCTTATTGAAAACTTTAGTTGAAACCTTATTAAACAGCTTAACGCCTATATAACTTCCCAGGATAACACCTAAGACCGAATAGTAATAAAAGTGTAAAACATGGCTGTTTAGAACACCAGTTAAGGAATGTGTTATAACAATGATTACAGATGTAACAACAAAGAACCCTGTTATTGAAGCCTTCTGTTTCAGTTTATCCCAACCTTGCAAATAAAAGTAAATAAGCACCGGGGGTCCGTTGGTGTTGAATGCACCGCCAAATAACCCTGAAAGCCATCCAAACAGATATCCGTAATTCTTATTAAGACCCTTGGGTTTTATAATTTGAAACAGGTTTAGAATTACAAAAACAATTATAAATACTCCCAGTATCACTTTTAATACTTCGGGATTTGCCTTCGACAAAAACAATGCGCCAATTGGAATACCAACGGCAGCACCTGCTATAAGGCGTTTTAACTCGAAAAACTTTACGTGTTGTTTAAGATCCATTATTAGAAAAAGATTGTTTGTAAGACCGCAAACAGCAATGAGAGGAACTGCCGTTTTTATACCAATTAATAAAGATAGAATGGGCAGGGAAAACAGCGCAAACCCGAAACCCGAGAAACCTTGAATAAATGCTGCGACGGTTATAGTGAGAATAACCAGAATCTCTATTGTGTCCAATTTTTCTTTTTCTTATTTATGATGAACAAATATAGTAAAAATTGATAAAGAGTAAATTTCACTCTCATTCCCGAAAATGTAATAAACGGATCATTAATGTTTGCCAAAGTTATTTTCCCGCTTCCATTTAGAAATTCTTTTACTTACTCAATACCTGAGGAGTTTGAAGAAATTACTCAGACAGGAGTACGTGTGGTTGTTCCCTTTGGTAAACGGATTATGACTGGTTTTGTGCTGGAAATTTCCAAAGAAACCGACATAGAGGGGAAGATAAGAAATATTCAGGATGTGCTTGATGACAAACCGATTTTTGATGATAAATCTATAAAGTTCTACCAGTGGTTGTCTGACTATTACCTAAGCTCACTTGGAGAGGCTTTAAGAAATTCCGTTCCCTACGGAACTGATATTGAAACAAAACGAAGAATTGTCGCTGATCCGGATCAGTGTCTTCTCCTCTTAGCAAAAGAGAAAAAAGACTCGACGGTTAAGGCAAAGATATTAAAGGTTCTTTCGGAAAAAGAATCTCTTTCAATTTCATATCTACAAAAATTAACAAAGAAGAAAAACATTTATACCGCGCTAAGATCTTTGGAAAAAACCGGGGCGCTTAGCATCCTTAATCAAATTGATGATGTGAAAGTGCGGGTAAAGAAAATTAAACATGTAAGACTGGCAAAACCAATTGATGAGATATATGAATTCATTCCTTCCATCGAATCGAAATCGCCAAAGCAGGTTGTGGTTCTTCTTGAGCTGCTTTCGCAAAAGGGAGAAGCTGTTGCCCAGAGCGCTCTTCTAAAAAGAACACAAACCAACCAGAGCTCCATCAACAGTCTGGCAGCAAAGGGCTTGCTTGAAGTTTTCGATAAAGAAGTCGAGCGCATTTACAAAGAAGAATACAGCGAAGAAATAAAAGATCTGACCCTGACTGATCAGCAGAAACTTGTTATTGAACAGGTTGATGAAAGGATAAGGTCGAACAAGTTTGAGGCGTTTCTGCTTCATGGTGTTACTGGCAGCGGTAAAACCCAGGTCTATATTGAGCTTACCAAAACCGCTCTGGCGCAGAACAAAACCGTTCTGATGCTGGTACCTGAAATAGCCTTAACACCGCAGATAACCTCACGGTTTTTCAATACCTTTCAGGAAAATGTTGCCGTTCTTCATAGCCGTCTGTCAATAGGTGAGCGTTATGATACATGGCGTGGAATTGTCAGCGGAAAGTTTAAAGTTGTCATCGGTCCTCGCTCCGCACTCTTCGCTCCTCTAAAAAAGCTAGGGCTTATTATTATTGATGAGGAACATGATTCAAGTTACAAACAGGACGATCTTGTACCCCGTTATCAGGGACGCGACGCCGCGGTTGTTCTTGGTCATCTGAATAAGGCGCCGGTTGTTTTAGGTTCAGCCACGCCTTCAATAGAAAGTAAGTTTAATGCTTCCACGGGCAAATACAAATTGCTGGAACTGAAGGAGCGGGTTGATAATGCTACAATGCCGGAAATAGCGTTGATAAATATAACCCAGCAGAAGAAAGCCAAAAGCATGAAGAATATTTTCTCGGATATCCTGCTCGAGAAAATTGCCGATAGAATTAAAAAGAACGAAGGAGTAATAATACTCCAAAACAGACGTGGTTTTGCAACCCAGGTTTTTTGTGATGACTGCGGCGAAGTTTATGAGTGTTCCGACTGTTCAGTGAGCATGGTTCATCACCTGAATAAAAATATTACAAAGTGTCATTATTGTGGTAGGACGACCCCTGTTCCAAAAGCATGTACAACCTGCGGTTCAACCGCACTAAGATTTTGGGGAACGGGTACCCAGAGAGTGGAAGATGAGCTTGATTTCCATTTCCCTGAAGCGAAGATTGAAAGACTGGATTCCGACTCCATAAATAAAAAGGGAAAATTAAGTTTAATACTGAATTCGTTCCGGAAGGGTGAGATAGATATTCTTGTTGGTACTCAGATTGTGTCCAAGGGAATGGATTTTTCACGAGTAACTCTTGTCGGGGTAGTTTCCGCCGAGACGACTTTATGGCTGCCGGATTTCCGTGCCGATGAACGAACCTTTCAATTACTAACGCAGGTCGCCGGAAGAGCAGGCCGGAGTAAGATAAAAGGTGAGGTATTAATCCAAACCCAGAACTCACAGAATTTTGTTCTGCAACGGGTTCTTGGCAATGACTATGCCGGTTTCTATGCCCGTGAAATTTTCAGTCGTGAACGGAGCGGTTATCCGCCCTTTAATAAGTTGTGCCTTATCGAATTTAAGGATGAAGATGAATCCTCCGCCAGGGGTGCTGCTAATGATTTTTATAAAATTCTGAAAAGTTGGGAAAAGCATGTGGCTCTTATTCCACCTTCTGAAGCGACTATATATAAAATAAAAAACTATTACCGTTATCACCTTCTTGTAAGGACTCACAGGGGCAAAGATCCAAACGGATCGATACTGCGCGAAGCCGTTAACGAAACAGCCATCGAGTTCAACAAAATATCACGATACAGAGATGTAAGAGTAATTATTGATATTGATCCGCAGAATGTGATGTAAGGACATTTAATTGTTGAAGACGTTGAGACGGGGAAGAAAAATCGTAATCCAAAGAAAAGATAATTGCCAAAATAATAAGCCGAGAGATAAAAAATTCCATTATAAAAAAGGCGATCAGCTTTAGCTGTTTCGCCTTTCATCTTTTCAATTAAAAACTCAAAATCAAGAATTCAAAATTGCTTTTTCTCTTTCTCCTTCTTCGGTCCGCCAAGTCTGTCCATTCTGTCAATCTTCTTATCCAGCCAACTGATAAACATTCCGAATAGTGCGAGTCCGGCAAGAATTAAAAATGTAATGAGTATAAAAATTATTGTGTATAAGTCCATAATAAAAGAGCAGAGTTACCCTCTGCCCTTCTCCTTGTTAAAGTCATAAATTGATGGCTTGCGCACTAAATCGTCGCAAGTGCCGTATAGCATTATCTTTTCACGTTCAAGAGTTATTGTTTCATTCAAATCTTTATTCTCAGAAATGTATTCGTCAATCAACTTTTCAATTTTTTGGATGTGTGCCGAAATCAAAACAGAGGTGTGATTCATTTCAGCAAATCGGGACATAATTTCTTCATTACACTTGAGCTGTGCAAAAACCCTTAGCGAATCATTACCGGCAACTTCAATGTTCATTAGGTACTCATCGTCAATTTTTTGAACTGACCTAACCACTGAATCCAAAACAACTATGCCGGCAGTCAACACTTCTTCCTGATACTTTCCGGAAAAGGTGGTGGAAGAATCAACCAGCATTTTGGCGCCATGTTTTTCCATCAGGTAATTTGCCGCGGCAAAATAATTACTGTCGCTCTTTTCCAGAGTAGAATCAGAATCCACCCTCTCAATTCCGCAAGCCACAAATAATGTTGCGTAGAAACCAGCCAGAGTGAAAAATATGATTTTCGATAAATTCATTATACCATCGTACTAGTCTTTAATGTATTTTGTTTCTTCAGCCATAAGGGTCTCAATTCCCTCAACAGTTTTTGTAAGCGTCTTTGTAAGATTAATGTTTCCTTTTTTCGTAATCAAGATATTATCTTCTGCCCTGCCGCATACATTCGCGTACTTCTGAACCATTGGTCTTACCGCTGTCATAAACGCAAAAACTTCCTCTTCAGTAGCTCCACGTAAATATTTAATCATCGAAGGCAGTTTTTCAAAGTTAACGGGATTTACGTAAATGCCCGGCTCAATTGCAAAAATCATTCCTGGCTCATATACCTGGCTATGACCAACATCGTGTGTGTCCAGTCCAATAAAATGTCCGCAATAAAAAGAGTAAAAAACTGAAGTCTGCCATACCTTGGATTTGTCTGTAATCAAACCAAGATCGTATAACCCCTCTGCAATAACTTCAATTGTTCTATCATTAACATCATCTAATTTCACGCCCGGCTTCATCATTTCAATTCCGGCATTCAGAGAAGCTAAAGCTATTTCATAAATTTCTTTTTGCTCCTTTGTAAACTTACCGTTAACAGGGAAAGTCCTTGTTACGTCAGCTGAATAATAACCATACTCACAGGCAACATCCATCATAACCAAATCACCATCTTCAATATCCGCATCGTTTGCATCGTAGTGCAGTATGGGAATTCTTTCGCCCGAGGAAATTATTGGCGGATAGGCATAACGAGGTGATCCAAATTTCTTCCAGACATAATTTAGTATTCCTTCAAGCTCCCTTTCGTTCATGCCGGGTTTTGCCGCGCGCATAACTTCGGCAATGGCTTCACAGGAAATTTCATTCGCTTTTCCCACCAGTTTAATTTCAGTGTCGTCCTTGTAAACCCGCAACTGACCGATAATAGATTCTGGGTTTACTATTTCATTCGGGTGCCAGGCGAATGAGTGTGCTTCTTTTTTTGTAATTCTTTTATTAAAATCTTCATCACTAAAATTATAATATAGTTTCTTTTTGCTGTGACTGATTTTGTTTACAAAACTTTCAAAGTCATCAAGATAGTATGCGGTATCAGCGCCAAAGACTTCCATGGCTGTATTTACGTTATTTCCCTCACCGGCAAAGAGAATTTCAAAGAAATGCTTTTTATGAAGAAAAAGATTGTATTCTTTTTGTTCTCCCGGTGTAAGTACCATAACTGCATCTGCATCTTCAAACCCAGTCAGATAATAAAAATCGCTGTTCTGCCTGAAACGGTAAGTAATATCACTGTTACGATAAACCTGGTCGTTGCCAAAAAGAATTAATACACCATCCTGGATTTCATTAATTAACTTTGCTCTTCTGTTCGCGTAAAGAGTCTTGTCAAATTCGGCAGCGTTAATTAAGGAAGCAGCTGAGATAAGAAAAAATAGAAATACAATTAACAAACGATTAATAAAGTTTTTCATGTCCCCCCCAAGGAATAAGAATAATTATAGCACCTGTCATTTTATAGCCCCAAGAATTATTAAGTACAAGTGCACATTACCTTAAAACCTATAAAAATTCTTACAGGTTTACAAGTGTTTATTCCTATTCGCTGACAGAACCTGTTTATCTATTCGTCCTTTAAGGAATCAACCGGATTAACCAATGCAGCTTTAACCGTTTGAAAACTAAGGACAAAGTTGGCAATTAGAAAAGCCAGAACAGCCGCGAGGATGAATGGTGTTAACTGGAGATCTATTTTATAGGCGAATTTATCCAGCCAGTCCTTCATTATAAAATATGAGACTGGCCAGGCTATTAAATTTGCCAGCATTACCCAAAGCGAAAATTCTTTTGATAATCTAAGAACAATTGTGCTCACTTTGGCTCCCAGCACCTTTCTAACTCCAATCTCTTTCCTTCTGTTTTGAACTGTAAATGCCGATAATCCAAATAAGCCGAGGCAAGAAATAAAAATTGAAAGAGAAGTAAAGACAAAGAACAAACTCCCTAACCGCTGCTCTGATTTATATAACTCATCAAAAGACTCATCAAGAAAATAACTTTCGAAAGGAGTTTCCGGACATGTGCTCTCCCAAATTCCCTTAATAGAATTAACTGATTCAAAAGTATTTTTGCCATTCATTTTAATTGCCATTATTCTTGTGGCAGACTCATCAAACCTAATAACCAAGGGTTCTATTTTTTCGAACATCGATTGAAAGTGGAAATCCTCAACAACACCAATTGCTTTTGCCGTATAATTTGCTGTGTCATTCCTTGACCGGTCGCCTAGCCAGGAGAGCTGTTTCCCCAGAGGATCATTCCAACCCAATTTATTTGCCGCTGCCTGGTTGATTATAAAACTGGTTGTTCTATCTGTAGGGAATCTTTCAGAAAAATTTCTTCCTTCCACCAATTTCATTTTGAGTGTTTTTAAATAATTTTCATCAACAGAGACAGTGTGAAAGATAAACGCTCCTCCCGCTGAGTCCGGTATATTATAAGCCCTTTGTTGGAATCCATATCCCGGTAAACCTGAACTCATTGTAATTTCTTGAATTCCGGATTTTTGCAGAATTGAGTTTTTGAGTATCTCCCGCCGACCGAGAGCTAATTCATCCCGAAACGGAACTACCAAAACCTGCTCATCAGAGTAACCAAGATTACAATCCCTGATAAAATTCATCTGCTGGTAAACAAATAAAGTGCAAATCAGCAGTCCTACTGCAACTGTGAATTGGAAAATAACCAGCCCTTTTCTCAAAAAATTGCCTGCCCTCAGACTGTTCCCCTTCCCCTTAAGAGCCTTGATTGGCTCAAACCCAGAAAGAAGAAATGCCGGATAACTTCCTGCAAATAATCCTACAACTATAACCAGAACAATCAGAATTGGTATTTGCTTAACAAGATTACTTTCTATTTCAACACCTCCTATCTCATTCAGATAAGGGAGAGACAGATAGAACAGAGCAACTGCAAATACCACTGAAACCGAAATTAGGAGGAAGGATTCGCACAAGTGCTGAATAACCAATCGTTTTCTTGTGCTGCCAAGTACCTTTCTTATACCAATCTCAAGAGACCTTAAGGTTGACCTTGCCGTGGAAAGATTCATAAAATTAATACTGGCAATGAAAACAAGCAGGATGGCGATTATTGAAAAAATGTAGATCTGCTCAATATCATTCCTTTTGGAAATATCATGCTCACGATCTGAGTAGAGGTGAATGTCTAACATTGGCTGAAGATCAAATTTGAATAAACCGCCAAGTGGTTCTCCCATATGCTTCATTTTAAAATCATCGAAACCCGCGACTATTTCAGCTGCTTTTGATGCCGATGTAAGCCTTACATAAGTGTAAAGCGAAAGGGCACCCCAATTTTGAATATTGAAACTTCGCTCTCCGGAATTGTGAGCGATTATATCAAAGTTTATATGGGAGTTGGCGGGTATGTCTTCTATAACTCCTGTCACGATATAGTCGTCTTTATTATCTATAGTTATTATCTCGCCAATAGGGTTTTGGATCCCAAAGTACTTGCCTGCAATTTTTGCACTTAGAACAAGTGATTTACCATTACTTAAAAAATCTTCCCGCCTGCCCCAGACAGGGGTGAAATCAAAAACATCAAAGAAAGTTGAATCGACATACGTAAACGATTCCTCATATATTTTCATTTCCTTGTAAGTGAAGAGCATCTCGCCAGAAGGGTTAATTCTGGTTACAGCGGCAATTTCCGGAAAGTCTTCCTTCAGGAAGTTATACATCTGAGACGAAGTAAGACAGGTATTCATTTCGCCGCCATCTCTAAGAGAAACATCTGTTATAAGACGATAAATATTTTGAGGTTGATCGTGAAAAGTATCAAAGCCAATTTCATACTCTACATAGGCAAAAATGAGAAGAAATCCGGCTATTCCAATAGACATTCCGAGAATATTTATAAAAGAATAGGATTTGTGTTTAATAATATTGCGATAGGCTATTTTTACGTAATTTAGTAACATCTCTCTCCCTTGGTGCTTTTTTATGAGAGATGGACTATTGTTAGAAATGTTGCTAAAAAAAAGGTGTGCTATTGTTATAACACACCTTTAAAATACTTTTTGTATCAATACTATCAGTTTTTCTCAAGAGTAAGAGTGCTGTTTGATACTTTCCACTCACCGCCTACCTTCAGAAAAGTGATTGATTCGCTCTGCTTCATTTTCTTGTCGTCAACAGTTACTCTTGCAATTGCCATATCATCAGTAACGTATAATGACGAAATCTCATAATTTCTTTCCCAACCGCCAAATTTACCTTTTTTAATGTTACTGACATAATCACTGGTTGTGTAACGATCCATTTTGTTTGTGATTTTGTTCATTACAACAAAGTTGGCGTCAGTCATTATTATATTATTTAAGCTTGATAAATTCTGACTATCTACTGAACTTATGTAAGAAGCAAGAACGTCTTTAACTTTATCTTCTGCCGGATTGGCGGAAGCTACAATTGAAATAACAAAAATTGATAAAACGATTAATTTGATACTATTTAGCATTATGTACCTCTTTTGTGATAATATGAATCCTTTAACCATGCTCATCCGCACAAAAGGAATTTTATAATACATAATCGGAAAGTTGGAAAATTATTTTAGCCCATTTTGCGCTAATTTTTGTTTTTAAAAAGATTTTTTACTTTTTTTTGCCAAGTGGAACAATGTAATAGTAATTGAAATGAGATACTTTCAGTTTAATGTTATTACTGGAGATAATAATTAGCCCCATTTCGTTCACTTTCATTATTTCACCTGTTAATTCCTTTAATCCCCCCGCTTTCGGCTAGGAGAAAATATACTTTACAAATTCTCTGGTATTGTAATCCCTTACTATACCCATGAATTAATTTGAGTAAAAAGACACCCGGATATATCCTTTGAATGTTAAGGTAATTTTATGGGAATATTAAGAAAGGATTAGGAAAGTTTAAGGTGCATTGAGGATTTTTCTTCTTTTTTTATTGATTTGATAATAAGAAAGATTGAGGGAAAGACACCCAATAATAAACCAGCCAGCCACCACATATTAGTATCTCTGTTTTGTCTTTTTGCCAGTATCGAAGATAATACTGCTGAAAGAAATGTATACAGTGCGAATTCAAAGCCAAACATTCTATTTCCTAATAAATATAATTGTTGGAAATAAAGTAGTGACTTAATATTACGAAATGGTTACAGGGGTGTTAATTAATTGTTAACTAAATTGATAAATACGGGAGTCGGTTACACCGACTCCCTGGAAACATTTATTTTTTTTCCATACTGGAACATGACGAAGCCACTTTCCATGCACCTTCAACCTTAACTAAGGAAACAAATTGCTGTTGGATTATTTTTGCACTTTGAATTTGCACCTTTGCTATCGCTACATTATCAGAAAGCTCCACGGATGAAATTTCGTAATTTCTCTTCCAACCGCCTACCTTTCCAGATTTAACTTCCGCTACTAACTCACCACTTGAATACGAATTAACTTTATCCACAACATTGATTTCAATAAATCTGCCACCATCGATCAATACGCTTTCAAGCAGATCTGCATTTTTATTGTCAATTCCCGACATAAAATCGGAAACAACCTGTTTAACATTTTCTTCTTCAACCGGTGAATTATTATTTGCTAATGTTGTTAGACTGAGTGTGAGCAACAACATAATTGTGGTAATGAACATTTTTTTCATAATAGTTCCTCTCGTAATTGTTAAAAATATAATGGGATACTATTCTGAAGCATCCCCCCATGAATACTATAAGACGAACAAAATCATTAGTTGTTCTGTAAAAACTTCCGGATCAGCCTGTTTTTATTTTAATGTTGAATGTGATTAACAAAGTGTACAGGATCTAAACAGGAAAAGCCCGTTACAAGTAATTGTACGGGCTCGGCAATTTATTCGAATCTCCCTGATGAGAGAATATTTTTAGACTCTAAAATTTTCTCTGATATTTTCAGTAACCACATGACCATCAAAGAGGTGTATAATGCGGTTACCAAATTCGGCATAGGCCGGCGAGTGAGTTACCATTACAATGGTTGTACCTGAATCGTTCAGAGTTGTTAACAGGTTCATCACCTCGTCCCCATTTGCAGAATCCAGATTACCTGTTGGCTCATCAGCTAAAATCATTTTCGGATTACCCACAATTGCCCTGGCTACAGCTACTCTTTGCTGCTGACCTCCAGATAATTGCTGGGGAAAATGACCCGACCGATGCATAATGTTCATGCGCTCCAGTATTTCGTTTACACGCTTCTTTCTGTCGGAGGAACCATAACCCAGATACAGTAAAGGTAATTCCACATTTTCAAAAACAGTTAATTCATCAATCAGGTTAAAACTTTGAAAGACGAAGCCAATGTTTTCTTTTCGTAATTGTGCCCGTTGTCTCTCGCTAAATTTGGATACTTCATGTCCCACAAAATGATATTCACCATCTGAAGGATTATCAAGTAACCCAAGAATGTTTAGTAAAGTTGACTTACCGCAGCCGGAGGGTCCCATAATAGAAACAAATTCACCCTTTTCGATGTTAATGTTAACATTGTTAAGTGCAGTGGTCTCAACATCTTCTGTTGTAAATAGTTTTTGTAGATTATTGGTCTGTATCATTTGTTGCTCCCCAATGAGTAAAACTTGAATCTGCTATTAAGACTCGTGTCGGGGTGCAAAGGTTGCATGTTAGGTAAAAAAAAGCTCGAACTTTTCAGTCCGAGCCGAAAGTTAATTTATCTGCCCACTTTATCCAGGTGTTCTTTTTTTGCCATCAACTCTTCTTTGGTTTCCTTATTATCGGGATCCATTACGATTGCTTCAGTCGGGCAAGCTTCAATACATGCTGGTTCATCGTAGAAACCAACACACTCAGTACACTTTTGTGGAACAACGTATGTATATTCTTCGGATAAAGCCTCGTGGTTTTCACCGCCAATACTCCAGCCTTCACCGGCAGAATAGATTGCTGTGTTTGGACATTCTGCTTCGCAAGCGTTGCATGAAATACAGTCTTCTGTTATCATTACTGCCATACTAAACCTCTTATATTAGATGAATAAATTACTCTGTTACAAGATGTAGGAAAAATATTGAACATTTAAGCGCAACGCAAGCAGAGTATTATTTTTTTGTGTCAATTGTTCATGGCATTATTCATGAATTTTATCTATTATCGAGACAAACAACTAGGCTGTACTCAATATAAATGACGGTCGCATCATCACATAATCGATTTTTGCTTTTCTTATTATTGTCTTTAATGGTATTTTTCGATTACAGTCCGACACTTTCACAAAACCTTCAATATAGTTTCAAACATATTAACATCTCATCAGGACTCTCGCAAAATAGTGTTGTCAGTATTATTGAAGATGATCTTGGATTCATTTGGTTCGGGTCAACCGACGGACTAAACCGTTATGATGGTTACGAGATTAAGGTATACAAACATATTAATGACGATCCAAATTCGATTTGTGCCAACAGCATTTCCCATATAGTAAAAGATAAGTCCGGCAAGTTTTGGATTGCTACAGGAAACGGATTATCCTTATATGACCCTGTTAAAAATAAGTTTACAAATTATTTCAATAATCCAGGTGACCCGGGCACCCTGCCTGACAATAAAGTTCAAGACCTTATTTTTCAAAACGATACTACTTTATGGTTAGCTACAGAAAACGGTCTTAGTAAATTAAATACTAATAATAGGATTTTTGAAAACTACTATCACAACCCGCGTTCAAAAAATTCCCCCGCCTCTAATGATATAATAGCTCTCGAATGTAAGGATGATTCCGTTCTTTGGATAGGCACTTTTGGGAAAGGGGTTGACAGATTAAATCTTCTTACCTGGGACTTTACACATTTTAAAAGAAGGGAAAAAGACCCCTTCAGTTTACCTCACAATTATATTAGAGATATTTTAATTGACAAAAACAACACTGTCTGGATTGGAACCGAATTTGGTTTAGCCAAAAAGATTGAAGGACGAGATAGATTTAAAGTTTACCAAAACACACCTTATAGCAAAAACAGCCTCTCGAATAATTGGGCTGTAAAGATATTTGAACACGGTGATGGCAACTTGTGGATAGGCACCGATGGTGGCGGCATAAACATTTTGGATACCGAAACAAACGCGATTCAAACAATTCAACCATCCAGCCTTACATCGTCGATTTCCGATAACCGTATATATGAAATTTACCAGGACGGCAAAGGTTTAATTTGGATAGGAACCTGGGGAGACGGTGTAAACTTACTTAATCCATATGCAAAAAAGTTTTATACTTACACAAGTGAACAGAACAATAGAAACACTTTAATTGACAAACATGTTTTTTGTTTTTCAGAAATAAGGAAGAATAAGTTCATAATTGGAACACTCGGTGGTATAAGTATTTTTGATTATGAAAAAGACACGTTCACTCCTTTTAGGTTTAAGGTAGATCCCTCTTACAATAATGCATTGAACTTTTTATTTTGCATGACAGAAGGCAAAAAAAACACTCTTTGGATTGGTACAAGAGAAGGGTTAATTAAATTCAACAAAATTGATTTTACTTATAAGATTTTTAGAAATGATCCGTATGATTCCAACTCCCTTAACTACAACGGAATTTGGTCCTTGTATTATGACAATGACACCTTATGGATTGGAACCGGTGGCGGTGGATTAGACGAATATATTCTCAAGGAGAATAAATTTCTGCATCATGTTGTGGATGTAAAAAACCCAAACTCTATTAGCAGCAATGCTATTACTGATATCGAAAAGGACAGCAAGGGTAATCTCTGGTTAACAACCGAAGCCGGCGGCATAAGCATCCTTAATGCTGGCACACAAAAGTTTATGCAAATCAAACACATACCTGACAATAATAACAGCCTGGCAACTGACAATACAACTGGACTTCTTATAAAAAATGACACGTGCGTCTGGATAGCAACAAGCATGGGCTTAAATAAATATAATCCGAATCTGAAATCATTTGAACTTTTTGATGAATCGGACGGTCTTCCCAATAATTATATTTATTCAATGCTTGAGGATAACAGCGGCAACCTTTGGCTGGGAACAAATTTGGGTTTGTCTAAATTTGATCCGGCTAACAATGCCTTTACCAATTTTTCTGAACTTGATGGCTTACAGAGCAATGAGTTTAATTCCGGCTCATGCTTAAAACTTTCGGATGGAAAAATGCTGTTTGGCGGTGTCAACGGGTTTAACCTTTTTAATCCCGATAAAATAACTAACAATAGTGTTCTCCCCAGAATACACATTACTGAAATGCAAATTCTTAACAGTACTATTGAAGCAGGCAAAGAATACAACAACAATATAATTCTTTCAAAATCAATTTTATATACAGATGAACTAACACTTAGCTATGAAGACAAGGTAATTGCCTTTAAATACGCTGCGCTTAACTATATAGTTGCTCACGATAATCAGTATGCTTATAAACTGGATGGATTTGAAGATGAATGGAACTTTGTTGGAAACAGAAGATTTGCCATCTACACAAACCTTACCCCTGGCGAATATACATTCATGGTAAAAGGATCTAATAATGATGGACTTTGGAACGAAACGCCAGCAAAAATAAAGATAACTATCGACCCACCCTATTGGAGTACTATTTGGTTTATTTTTCTCTTTGTTTCATTCTTCTTTACAATAATCCTAATTGCACACAGAATTAATATAAGACAAATTAATAAACAACGTCAGTTGCTTGAAAACGAAGTAGTAAGAAGAACTGCTGCCCTTAGGGAATCAAACGCTACAAAGGATAAATTTTTCTCCATTCTTGCTCACGATCTAAGAGGACCTTTTAACTCACTACTTGGCAATACCGAACTGCTTAGCACTGATATTGACAACTTGTCAAAAGATGAAATTAAAGTGCTTTCACGGGATTTAAATTTATCACTAGAGCAAGTTTATAAGTTACTTGAGAACCTTTTACAGTGGTCACGAATACAACAAGACAGTCTTGATTTTATCTCTGAAAGAATAAATCTCAAACAAGTTATTGAAGACAATCACAAATTGTTATCGAATAATTTTACGAACAAAAAAATTGAGTTCCATCTCGAAGTTCCGAATAATTTATTCGTATTGGGTGATCAGAATATGGTCAACTCAATATTTCAAAACCTGATGACTAACTCCTTGAAATTCACTCATTCCAAGGGGAGAATCTCTATTACTTCTTACATAGAGGAAGACTTTATTATAACCAAAGTTTCTGATACTGGAGTTGGTATACAGGAAAGTAACCTGAGCACTATTTTTAAGATTGACGGAACTTATTCCACTCCCGGAACAGATAACGAAAAAGGCTCCGGATTGGGATTAATTCTTTGCAAAGAATTTGCTTTAAAAAACGGGGGTGATATTTCTGTTGTTTCAGAAAAGAATAAAGGAACTACATTCACAGTAAAACTGCCAAATTTTACTACTCAATAATTCCACATACATTCTTCAATAAATCAGTTGTGTTTTTCTCACCGACTATTTAGCTTTATCTATCAAAAACATTTTAAAATGTCGGGGGCGTGGTGAAAAATCGTTTAGTTTTATACTTATCATTAATTCTTTTATTCTTACAATCTTCTCTTTTTGCTACAACAATAACCACAGAAATAGACCTGAAGGAATATCTTGATGCTAAAGAAATAGTTTTCGAAGATATATCTGTCCAGATGGGAATTGCGAACTGGAACGTTTATTCCCAGGAAGGTGAAGCAGACCAGGACACACCCAAAACCAGATTTTTTGAACTCTTTAATGATCAGGAGCTCATCTCCACAATAAATACCTGGTATGTAAAATTGGAAACCATTTCGGATAATACCCTGAAACGACGTGTTGAAGTCTGGAGAAATGTTCTGATTGGTGCTCGGGTCGATATGGCCGAGGAGGTCTTTAAACTGGAGAATGAACTTGAGGCAAAAATATCCGAAGCAAATGAAAACCCTGATGGATTGGATGCTGAAGTTCTTCGTTTAATGGAGTTAAGAAATAAACATGCTAAAGAGGTTGGATACGAGGATTATGGAGCTATGATGCTTGAGCTTTCCGGACTTGGTGTAGGTGGATTTAATTACTTCGTTGATGAGATGATAAAAAGAACGGAAGACTCTTATAAAAATTTACTTGTCGAAGTTGGCAGAGAAGAAGTAAGTATGAATGATATACGCAGAATGTATGGAATGTTTTATAGAAATTCCGGTCCATCCGGAATTGAGCAAGCTGATCAAATGGACATAATGAAAGAAACCTTAGCCAATATTGGCTTTAATTTCGACGAGCTTCCAATCAGGTTTGTTGAAAAAGAAATCCCCTATGGAGGCAATGCTTTAGCAATAACTGTACCTGATGATATGAGAATAGTCATGAATGTTGGAATGCCTTTAAGTGTATGGATGCACGAAGTAGGGCATGGCTTGCATGGTGTTCTAACAACAATAAACCAACCAATCCTTGAAGGATATGAATGGTGCGTGGGAAACCAGTGTCCCTTCTTCGGCGAAGGAATGGCTGAAGTAGGCGCTAATATGATTAGAAATGAAAAATGGCAGCAGAAATATACAACCGCAACACAGGAAGAAATTGAGAGTCGCTTTTTAACTGTTCAAAAATATTTCCCTGCTTATATTAGGTTTTGGTTTACAAATGCCCTTTTTGAGGTTGAGCTATATAAAGACTTATCACGCGATCCAAAAGAATTACGAGACGAAATAAACAGGAGGCTGTTAAATGTTGACAGCTCGGATCAGCCTTTTTCATTAGGCACAAACATAATGTATGTTTCCTATCCGGTTTATTACCAGAACTATGTCTTTGCCAGTGTTATTGCCCTCCAGGTTCATAACACTCTTAGATCGAAGTTTGGCGAAGATTACATGTTCAACAAGGAAGTCGGATCATGGTTACAAGAGAACTTGTATTCAAGTGGTGAACTTGAGCCCTGGCGGGAAAAAGTAAAAGCTGCAACCGGGCAAGAGTTTGATGTGGATGGCTACTTTAAATATTTTGGACTATAAATCAATTTTGAATGCTGAATTCAGTACTTTTATTTAAAAAGAACAAAGGCGAGTTAACTAATGTTACTCGCCTTTTCTTTTATGTCTTTCCCTAGCATAGGTTGACCGAAAAAAGGAGGTCAACAGATGTCAAAAAACCAAAGAGAAGTAACAGTACGGCGTAGATTTACAGAAGAGTTCAAACTGAGTGCAGTAAGGGACTATG